>Ga0307478_10000590_pt1 | contig 36219 bp, 41 predicted proteins | sample atmos_gasesECM4C_2_FD_203713 | JGI IMG/M metagenome (GOLD analysis project Ga0307478, IMG submission 203713) | Hardwood forest soil microbial communities from Morgan-Monroe State Forest, Indiana, United States - atmos_gasesECM4C_05 | ecosystem: Environmental > Terrestrial > Soil > Temperate...
CGGCAAACATCGGTGACCCGGACGGATACAACATCGAGATTGCCTATAAGCCTTGGCTCTACAAATAAAAGATAAGAGCCATCTACCCATCCGAGAAACGGAGAACAATCATGTCTGCTTACATCGTTTTCACTAGAACAAAAACACTCGACAAAAAAGAGCTCGAGATTTATTGGGCTGGAATTAAAGCGACGATGAAAGGACATCCAATTGAAGTCTTGGTGGCTTATGGGCAGCATGAAGTCTTGGAGGGCGATCCCATTGAGGGAATCGTGATAGCAAAATTCCCAACCGTAAAGGCAGCGAAGGATTGGTATTGTGGCGAAGCATACCAAAGTGTCGCCAAACACCGTCAAAAGGAGCGATTTACCAAGGCCTAATCGTAGAAGGTGTGATCTAGCTTTTAATGTTTTGCAAGATTGTTTGCCGGGCTACAAGAGTGACAGTCTTGCCGCGAGGGAACGAATCGAATAAGGAGACCAACTTATGGGCAAGCACATCACGATCTCCCCCAGCGAAGCCGCGGACCGCCTCGCTTTACCGCCCTTCATCTTTTCGCAACCTTCGATGAAAGACCATTTGTTGGTCCCGGACTCGAATGCTCCGTCCTTCATGGTGCCGGAGAATTCGTATTTGTAGACGTTCTTATCGCCGTTCTCCATACTTTCGACGAATTCACCGTGGCCGGTTATGTCATCACCCTTGAGGTAGAGAAACTCGGTGCCGATACCAGATTTCATCTTGTTTCCGGCGATGTCGCCTTTAATAGCCGTACAGTTGATCTGTTCGATCGCATAGGCGTGACCCGGCTTGTCGCCGACCGGAATGCTGTGCTGATCTGAAGGTTTGTCGCACTTCCACTGAACGTTTGTTTTCTCCTGTGCCAGCGCGACACTCGACACCAGGCACACAAGGCATAGAACCAGACACATCTTCTTCATTCGTTCCTCCTTTTGTTGGACATCGCCCTCGACGGCAGGGATTGAGGCCGCTGCAAATGACTATGAATGCCGCTAGGACACCCGTCCAACGACAGTCGCCGTTTACGCAGATCTCCGGGCGTTCTCTCTAGCATTCACCCCGAGCAGCAGTTTCCTGCCGGTGAAGCATACACTCAAGCGCGTCCTAAAGGTAGCTGTTGAAACCGGGCCATTTCCGCTCATTGAGGGGTTTGGAGTCTAATCGGGATATTTCAACAGTTACCCACTCGTTAAGTTTCAGGAGCAATCGCAATCCTCGCCGTGATTGACACGATATCTTGTCCGATCTATAGTTCCTCGTCACAACTAAGACTAGAGGAGGAGTATGCGTCGAATCGCTTTAACGGCATTTGGTTTCGCTCTGCTGTTATCCGCAGTACCGTTGTTCTCGCAAACGAATGCAACCCTAGAGAAGACACTCGAGAGTAATGAAAAAGCTGGCTGGCAAGCGTGGAAAGACCATGATGCAAAGCAGGCGGTAGCGTTGTTCACGAACGACTCCATAAGCATCGCCGATGGCGGGGTATTCAAGGGCAAAGAGCAGCTTGTGAAAAGTATTACGGACGCGAGATGTGTGGTCAACAGCTTCTCGCTCTCCGATTTTTCCTATATGTGGCTCGACAAAGACACGGTCGTCATGACCTACACGGGGAAGCAGGACGCGACTTGCGACGGCAAAAAGCAAGGGGGAAAGGTTTTCGCGACGTCGATCTGGCAGAAGAAAGGCGGCAAATGGTTGTCGCCATTCCACCAAGAAACCGAAGCAGGGAGCATGTAGGTGGTGACGAAAATTCCCACCCAAGTTCAGACGGAGCTTGGGTGGGGCAGGCTGGATTCTCGGGCAACTCGGAAGTAACTGTTGAAATCAGACGTGGGTGTTGAAAAAGTCCGTGATCGTATGTCTTTTATGCCCGTAATGGTCGCGGCGGCCGAGTTCTGTCTCTCACCTCAGCTAAGAGGCGGCTTCGGGTGTTGTCGCTTGGCTGAGGAACCGCACTAGTCGCTTGATGTTTTGAGCCGCTGCCGCCAGGAAGAACTGCTCTCGGACAAACTTGAGTCTGCGGAGGCGCAAGCGGCGCAGCCCGATCTGGTTTTTGAGTTCCGCGAACAGCGCTTCCACCTTCTTTCTTTGTCGCTGGGCCTTCGCGAACTCGGGCGTCTGCCCAACTCCCGTGCGCGTTGTCGTACCGACTCATGCATGTGAGTGGCGAGATACTTGTATCGTCCCGTCGTGCATTGTGTTTTTTGTGAGCAGGCTCCGCAGCGTTTCGCGCTGCCGATGTAGGCATGGGCTCGATTGCGAACGTTTAGCCCCACGTAGTTCAGTTGCTCTCCTGCAGGACAACGGTAGGTGTTGCTCGCGGCGGATAAGTAAATCGCTCAGGGCCGTAGCCGGGATTGTTCTTGCTCAGAGCACTGTCGCGAGTTCGCATGTAGGCAGTGACGTTCCGATCCGCCAACCATTGCAGAAATTCCCTGTTCCCGTAGGTGGTATCGGCCGCCACCGATTCTGGTTCTCGTCCTTGCCATTGCGCGAAACGGGCAAGCATGTCTTGAGCGGCCACCGTCTCCTGACTCATGCGTGCTGCGGTTGCTTGTACTCCCACGATCACGCAACTATAGTTGTCGACCAGATAGTTGTCGTAATATCCCAGCCGGGCCGGGGTGCCGCCCTTGGTGGCGTAGGTCGAATCTGGATCTGTGGTCGACACCTGTTCTTGTTTATGTACAGGTTCTTCCACCGGGTTCTGCTGTTCCAGTTCCACTAGATACTGGCGTACCGTGTGATTGACCAGTGCAACTTCCGCCAACTGCTCGCGCGGAATGCGGCTTTCCTTCGAAGCATTCGCCTCCACGAAGCTGCCATCGACCGACAAGTACTTGCCCTGCACCAATCCCACTTCCACACACTGCAGCACGATCTGCCCAAACAACTCCTCAAATAGTCTCGACTCCTGAAACCGTCCGTGCCGGTTCTTGGAGAACGTGGAGTGATGTGGGATCTCCTGATCGAAACCCAAACCGGTGAACCACCGCCACGCCAGGTGCATGCGCAGTTCCTCCACCAGCTTCCGTTCGCTGGTGATGCCGTACAGATAGCCGATCAGCAGAATGCGCAACAGAAGCTCGGGATCAATGGACGGTCGGCCAGTATCGCTGTAACTCGCTTTCAGCTTCTCCCGCACAAACGCAAAGCTGATGTGTTTTTCAATGAGCCGCAGCAAATGAGTCTCGGGAACATGATCTTCAAGGCGAAAGTAGTAGAACAGCGCTTCGGAGCGGTCGTGTTGCCCCATCATGATCAGCAGGCCTCCAACGATGAGAATCAAACAGAGCATGCGCGAATGCTTCCTTCTAACACGCTTCTGCCGAATCTCATCCTGCTAATCGACGTGACTTTTTCAACACCCACAAGCAATAGCGCTCATTGACCTATCGAAGAGTGTAACGGCAATTTCTCAACAGTTACCCTCATCGACCTGACTGTGGGTCTTGCTCCAACTTTCTCTCATTTTTTTGTAATGTTTTTAAAATCAAAGGGCAAAAAATGCGTCCTTGCTTTCCGCGCACTCCGTCCTCCAGGACAACCTTTAAGGGCCAGCCGGACGGCGACCTGCCACCGCCAGATTTGAACCGCCGCAAACTTTGCTCAACAATTGCTCAATCAGTCACAAACCGGTCCCTGCCTTTGGCGATCCGCTCCAGACGGACAACATCGACTTTTTCCAATTTTGGAGAAACCAATCTGAGCAAGTTCTAGAGGTCGCACCTTTAAAGGAAGGCTCTAATGTGTCGGCAGTATGGTACCTATTTGCGGACGCACGAATACTCTGGATCTATCCGAGGAGTCGAGCATAAGTTTGTGCCCTTGAGGACACGTTAACAGGAGAATACCGTGAGCCTGTCCAGTGATGATTTGGTCGACTTTGAGGTTCCTCTGCTGGTTCGGCACAATTCGGAATTCCTTGCCCTCCGGGCATTTGCTACACTTCGCCCACAGTTCGTTGGCCATGCGTTCGCCCACTTTCCAAGGGAAGGAAGACCAAACTTATAACACAAAACCAAAAAGCCCAGCGCTTTTTTATGAGTGAGTAAGGGAGCCGGGGAGAGCGAAACTGGGGAAGAAAAAGTAATTTTGAAAAGGGCCACAAGTGTTTCCCCGATTAGGACACCCTAGCAGCCCTTTCCCGGCTGCGGTCTGGCGCTGTAATCCGCTCGCCGCTCATAACGATGACTGCTGTGCTGGAAACGAGCAGGCTGGAATATCAGTGAACACGCCATTGGCCGTTTTCGTGAAGTACAGTGGTTCCGTGTCCTCCTGCAGCGGCAGCACTGTCAAATCGTGCTCCGTCATCTGCAATGTTCGTACAGTCGGAACAGTACACCACCGTGCCGTCGGAAGAATTAGGGAGCTGAGAAAATGTCATCAAGTTTAGTAGAACTGGGACGCGGAACTGTTCTTGTTGCGGCGTTAAACGTTCCAGGTAGTTAATTCCATCTCCGGGATTGGCGATGTACCGAGAAATCGACACGGGAGCGCCCATTGACATTTGAGTCCTGGATGGGTCATATCCTCCGTCATAACCAATATAAGTGTCGTTAGGGTCCCACGCCGGCCTGTGGTTAGATGTGGCAAGGGTCTTGTCTACATTGGAGTCTGCAAGAGTAATTACGTGCGTTGGCCCAACACTAGAGCCTGGGGGAAGTTCGAAAGTCAGACGGCCCTTCAGCCCCCCTGGTGATCCGCCGGAATTGGACAACTGAAGCAAAGTCGCGGCTACCGGCGGATAGTCATTTCCAGCCGAGTTGCCAGCCGCGCAATCTTCCCAGACTGACATCAGATTGGCCGTGTGGCACATCGTAGCAAACACGGATGGGTAGGTGCCGCCGGCAGAATTGACGATGGGTCCGTTTGGAACTACATCACCAAAATACATGGTTGGGCTTCCGCCGCCCGTATTTTGCGTGTCGTTCGCTGAAGTCAAAATGACGGTTCCCGGCCACAATTTGAGCGATGGCCAATAGAAGGTGTTATCAGAGACAGTGTACTGGACGGGGTTCGCTGCGGCGGAATCCAGGATCGAGCAGGTTGCACTGGAGCAACTCGTAGCGGGTACGCCAACGGCCACTGCGTATGGCCCCGTCCCGTTAGGCGCTTGCATATCTGCACCGCCGTCACCTTGTATCCGAAGAACATCATAAGAGATCGTTCCGGCGGTACCAATGCGATTCCAAACCACCGGTATGGTCCCAACATCCGATGTCATCGCATAACCAGCGATATAAGCCGGAGAGGTGCCCAAGGTGCTGCTGTGAACCACAACGTAGTACCAATACTCTATCGAACCAGTTGCCGCGAATAAGGGCATGTAGCCTGCAATGGTCGACCCTGACACCGTCGCCTGCCCCCCTTCAACGATGAGGCCAGCGGAGCCGGTCCCCAGTGGATTGCAATCGCCGTCTTCCTCCTCTATTACCCCCACAAGGTTCACGGTTTGGGGATCGAAGATAGTGTTGCCCCGTATTCCGAATTGTGCCCAGCCTTGGATGACGGAATTCGAAATTTTGGTCGTATTACCGTCTTGATTGTCAATGCCATTTCCCAGGCATTGCAGACTGATATTGGAGTCTTCGACTGTCAAAACTCCAGCATTTGTGGAATAAGGACCCGGTCCCACAATTGCACTTGAACAAAATGAGGTGTCGCATCTGCCCCACAGTGAACCGGGGTTAACGTTCAGGTGACTAACTGTTGCCGCCTGGTCATTGTCTATCTGGATGAGGTGCCCAAGACTGGCACCAGATGTAGAGCTGCGGACAGGGACAAGATTGTCTATCGTTGAGCTTTCTGCGTTGTCTTCGACCGCTGTCCAGGTACCTTTCACTACGCCGGCCGCAACTCGAATTCCGCTCAAGACGATTGATTCAAATGTGTTGGAGTTTGACGGATCACCGAGCATGATGCAGGTGTCACTCACGGAACAGGTTATGGTTGCTCCCGAAGACGTAATGGTCATTCCAGTGCCGCGGATCGAAAGTCTCGCTCGGAATAGGTGGGATCCAGGGTCAATCATGACTTGGCGAGAGACTTGGCCGTTTGTCTTCGTGACAACCGCGTCGTTAACGGCTTCTTGTACGCCGTCAGTGGCGCTTGAAATGGTATAGCCAATCCGGTGTTGGTATAGCGCCGAGAACTCGATTGTTCCGTTTTTCGCTTTCGAGGTGCAGGTACCGCCCGTGATTAGCACAACCTCAGGAGTACCTTCGCCAGAAATGTAGAGGTAGTGCCAAAGGTCGGTGCCGTTCACTCCTTTCGGGCAAGGCTTTAGCGTGACAATATTCGCCCCCAGCCGAATTGCGGTGGCCTGGGGGGCTTGTTGCCAAGAATAGGACTCCGTGTTCACGATAGGAATGGCTGTCCCTCCCGTTGCTCCCACACCTTCACTGCCCTGCCCTCCGGAGATTGCTGTCATGACCGCCGCAGTCGGGAACTGCTGCCCGGGAGCGAAGTTGATTGTGCCGTCAGAATTGATGGATAGCCCGGTTTTGGTTGGGATTCCTCCGTTTGCCGCGAATAACAGAGACAATTGGGCCAGCGGACTAGCAGTCGCGCCAAGGGGGGGCTGAGAGATCCAGCGGAAGCGTTGCTTTAATGCCGTTCTAGTGTTGGAAGCCGTCGAAGCGGAGTCAAAGTCCAGCGGGGCGGAATCAAAGGCGCTCGAGTTGGTTGCGTCAGGGTTATTAGCCGTCATATCGATTCCGCCCAGGAAACTCTGGTACTCGGAAAAGAGATTATTCTGACTGAGTTTTGCGAAGGCCGAATCCGAAAGGCCATGCAGCAGATCCGCATTGAGATGCGGCACCATCGATTCGGACTTCACTTGAAAGGGCGGCCCAACTGTGGCATCAGACAAGAATGATGGCCCATTTGGTGAAGTCGCCTCAAATCTGTCGGATTGGCCTGGCGCAGGCAACCAAACCGGAGGCACGGTGGCGTTCGCGAGCTTCGAACCAGTAAGCATTGAGTTCAATTGTTGTTGCGATACAAATTCTTCTGGCTCTCTCCCTCCTAACGTTTGCGCATTCGCCGCCTCTAGGGCGTAGGGGACGCTGACGAGTTCGATACGTGGACGCTCGGCTGCATCTTCCGGAGCGATGCCGATCCACCGTGGTTCTCCAGCGGCGAATGTACTTGCTGGGACTCCGAGCGGGCTGGCTGAGCCAAGCAGAATTGCGAAGTGCCCTTGATCATCGACGGTGACGGTCTGGGTTTCGGACCAAAGAGGAATCCCGCCGGTTTGGTCTTTGTAAAGCGAGAACGTCATATTGCTGGGGCCATGCAAGATCGTCCCATCAAGCTCCCGCATGCTAGAGCTAAACCTGACCAGGTAAGGCACGGGCGAAGCACCAGACGAGTTTCGAGTCATTGGGACGTTGTTTTCTGCGAGATTTTGTCCACTCAGCAGGAGCGAGCTACCGAGGGCAAAGATCAGCATGATCGTGCATCGTTGCATAAAGCATCTCCGAATCTTCACGCGCTGAGTCATTCGAGGACTTGCACCTTCTACGCCAATCGAAAAGCACTAATGGGCGGAAGCGCATTTGGCCCGCTTTGATCAGTTTTGAAGGGATTCAGAGTCTGGTTGCATAATGCTCATGTCTGCGACTACCAAATGAGACCAGTGTTTAGTGCTGGAACGGGAATGCAGAAGACCATAAAGGGGACATACTTTCAGGCGAAACACTGCTGCCCCTTGGCCTTCAATGCCTCTTTCGTGGATTCACTCGCCAAAGTCAAATATCCAAATCTCCGTTTGAGTTAGTTGTTTTGCACTCAACTTATACGGCGGTGTTTCTCGTCCCACAACCTCTTAACCGTAGAGTAAAACTCTGAGAGGCTGGTCAACTTTATGGGACAAGAAAGGAATCGACTATTACTATGCAAGCGAAAGGATTTCCATCTCCAAGTTATGGGAACCACGTAATAGCGCAGTACACGGTCGTAGCGATGATCCGAAAGACAAATTAGCGTGACGTAATCGTGTTCGGTGGAGGCAGGTCGGCCAGGCTTCGGTCAAAGTCGAGCCCAGTCGAGCGAAGCGAGCCAACAAGGAGCGACCTAATTCCCTGCTGCTTGAGCGTAAGGCTTTCAAACTAGCGCTATGCGCAGCCAAAGTGTCGGCTTTCACACGTCGTCAGTTCCTATTACTTGTCTCATTAGTCAGCTCGCCGCGCCTGTGATATAAACCAGCCGTGCTGTGACAATCTCGCATGTGAAACGGAATTGCCCTGTTCTCGGATGACTGCTTTTCCTAATTCATGGAAGAGCGGGGATATATCAATGGGTCGTGCATAATCGGCTGATTAGGAGCTGTATCTTGGGACCGCGAAACCGGAGTAGAAGAGTGGATGCCAGGACACCGTATGGGTGAAGGATTAGTCTCGATCGTGAACCACCTACAAGATGTGCCCCATTTTCAGTTTGTCAGTAACTGACTCGGAATCGCCTTCTCAGAGCATCCTCGCCGTAGTGTGTACTTCCCCTGTACTTCTGTACTTCTCCCTGAACTGCTCATCGGTAGAGTGATTTGATTTAATAGCTTTGGCGGTATGCTGAGTTCAGTGGTCCGATCAACCCAGCAGACTTTGATGTAAATCTGCTTCTTGATCTCGGTTGACGCGTGTACTGACATGCGCCCTCGCCACGCACTTCTGCATAGCACGTTGATTGCCACTAGAAGGGGACGGCGCGCAAGACTAATTTCCTATCAGTGCGCTGCGTTTTACATACTGACCGCTGTAAGCGGAGCAAACTGCGGAAGAGGCTTAAATGGCTCGTGCAGCAGTGCGTGAGCAAAAGCCTCGGCGCTTTGGAAACGATCGGGAACCGAACACGACCGCCTTTCGGAAACCTGGATGACGTTGCTGAATGAATCCTCCATTTGGCGGATCATCTCGGAGCGCTCGCCCGGAACAAGCAGGCGCATTTGTATCTCCCTAAGCAGAGCCCCAAGGACCGTCAAGTCGCTATCGGGATCGAAACACCGAACCCTGGTTTGCCAGTCCGCCACAAGAGCCATAGTGCATATTCCGTCGGGGTCGATAGTGACCGCAGCGATACAAATACGCTCATCGCCGACGACGTTCGGTACATACTGTACATAGAAAAACTCAACGATCCTCGATTCGGTCATACGTCTTCCTCCCTCCCGCTAGTATCTACCAGCGGCCTTAGCAAAACACGGCCTTTCGTGTATTTCCTTTTTTTATCTCTCAGAATTCCCTTTTTGGGAAGCACAGAATTGCCTCTTAGTCCACGGGCTCGATGTGACATCTCGCACAGAAGTACGATTGTGGCCGAGTTTAGGGTGTGATTTTGGCTCGTCCCTTGCCGAATGCCTATGTCGGATGACTCCGTTTTAGAGTTTTAGGCGCTTCGTACTTATAAGCCATGCCTCAATCTACAAAAGTCGCCTTAGCCTACATTTGGCATTACGTTTGGTCTGCTGATCTGCCGAGGCTAAGCTTTTGCAGGAGGCTTGGAACCGCTCTTTCGATACTGGTCTGGCTTTTCATTTTTCTTGAACACACCGCGGAGTTGTTGAGAAACTCATGATAGACATAAGGTCTTTCTTTTTTAAACTCCCTTAATTCCAATCGATTCGTAGTTTCGCGCTTCGGCTTTCACTCAATGAATGAGGTTGGGTTTGTGCGTCTGCTTATGGGACGGGTACATGCCTTCGTGCGCTGGTAGCGCCCTTCGTTAGCTTCTCGCTTGTCTTTGTTACCTCTAATTTGGCTTCGGGACTTCACGCGAAATCCTACATTTCAAATCCGAGGCCGTAGCAATGACAGCTTGTTTTCAGCAAACAGCCCTTCAGCAGACCCCAAAAAACTCCAGCATCGACCGTAAAGACGCAGTCCACGTAGGCTGTGCGACAGAGTGCAGCGCAGTTAACCCTCTACCCCCTAATCGTTGTGTGTGTTCTTTTCTGTTTATTCTCGTATGTCTAATCACCTCGTGTGGAAGTGCGACCAGCTCAAACACGGCTGCGATCGCAACGCCAGTTTCCCTGATTCCATTAACGATCACGAACTCGGTGATTGCGGAAGCCGATCCGGGTGCGCCCTATGCTGCTTCGCTATCCGCCGTCGGTGGCGCAAAACCGTACTCCTGGAGCATCGTGACGGGGAGCTTGCCGACCGGAGTCCACCTCCAGGACACTACCGGCGTCATCACGGGAATGACCGACCACCCTGGATCGTATCCTTTTACGGCGAAGGTGACCGATGCTTCTCGACAGAGTGCAACCCTCGCTCTCAACCTTAAGGTTTCTGCCGCGTTGACAATCGCGAACTCTACGCTCACGGCCGCCGATGCCGGTGCGCCTTACGCTGCTTGGTTGTCCGCTAGCGGTGGTGTAACTCCTTACCAGTGGAGTCTAGCCGCGGGATCTTTGCCCTCCGGACTACAGCTACAAGCCTCCAGCGGAACCATCACCGGAGTGACTGCACTCTCAGGCTCGTACCCGTTCAGCGCTAAGGTAACTGATTCATACGGACAAACCGCCACTCTTGCGCTGAACCTGGAAGTTCATTCAACGATCGAAATCGCGAACTCTACGCTCTTGGAAGCCGAAGTTGGTACGCCCTATGCTGCTTCTCTCTCGGCAACCGGCGGCGCGGCGCCTTACGAGTGGAGCCTCGGAAAAGGGACCTTGCCATCCGGAATGCAACTGCAGCCTTCCGGCGGCACTATCACGGGAAAGACCACGCGCTCGGGGTTATATTCATTCACGGCGAAAGTGACGGATTCCGACGGACAATCTGCGATGCAGCCTTTCACCATTGCCGTTTCTTCGGCGTTATCCGTTGCGAACACGACGCTCGTGGAAGCCGATGCAGGTGTGTCGTATACGGCTTCGCTAACTGCCAACGGCGGCGTGATGCCGGACGTATGGAGTCTAGCAACCGGAAGTTTGCCCGCTGGGATGCAGCTGCAAGCGTCTAGCGGCACTATCACAGGAACGACTGCAATCACGGGGTCGTATCGATTCACCGCTAAGGTGACCGATTCCTACGGACAAACGGCCACCCTACCTTTCACTCTAACGGTTACGTCGAGTTCGACGAGCGGATTTGATGGTCCGGCAGAGCTACCCCGAATCTACATTCAATCTGCCGTGTCAAATACTCCCGCGCCTGGAAGCACGACCATGGTCAATTCGGGAGGCGATTTACAGTCCGCGCTGAACGGCGCCAACTGTGGGGGTACTATCCAACTACAAGCGGGAAGCACTTTTACCGGAACATTTACGTTTCCGGCCAAGAGCTGTGATGCCGACCACTGGATCATCGTCCGCACCAGCGCTGACGATTCTTCGCTGCCCGCCGAAGGCAGCCGCATGACGCCATGCTACGCAGGTATTTCCTCGCTACCGGGCCGTCCCGCTTTCAACTGTCCTTCCACCAACAACGTTCTTGCCAAGCTGGTGATGCCTGTGCTTGGAAACGGGCCAATCGTCTTTGCTTCAGGCGCGAATTACTATCGATTTATTGGGTTGGAAATTACGCGCTCCAGCGGAACTGGGCTCGTCGACGCACTGTTTTCGGTGGTAAACGGCGGCGCTGCCAACAACCTTATTCTCGATCGTGTATGGATGCATGGCACGGCTCAGGATGAAACGAGTCGCGCCGTCTGGCTGGAGGGAACCACCTACGTATCGATTGTGGATTCGTTCGTTACAGATTTCCATTGCGTGTCCGCTACCGGAGTTTGCACCGATGCTCAGGCAATTGCTGGCGGCGTTGGGAACGCTCCCATGGGGCCTTACAAGATTACGGACAACTTTCTTGAGGCCTCTGGAGAGAGCATCATGTTCGGTGGGGGCAACGCAACTGGAACCCCTGCCGATATTCAGGTTGCCCAGAATCACATGTTCAAGCCTCTGACATGGATGAAAGGACAAGCCGGATATGTGGGTGGGACAAACGGGAATCCGTTTATTGTCAAGAATTTATTCGAACTGAAAAATGCGCAACGCGTCTTGGTGGATGGCAATATCATGGAGGACAGCTGGGGTGGTTTCACCCAGGTGGGCTTTGCCATCCTGATTACGCCCAAAAACCAAGCGGGCAGCGGCGGTGCCAATCTCTGCCCGATTTGTCAGGTCACGGATGTGACCATCCGCAATAGCTTCATCAGCCATGTGGGCGCGGGACTGCAGATCGCCAACGCTTTCTCAGACAACGGTGCCGTTCCGCTCGACGGACAACGCTACAGCATCCACGACATCGTGATCGACGACATCGACGGGGGAAAGTACAACGGGCCGGGAGAATTCGCACAACTCTCGGTGGCTCCGGGTGCACCGCTGCTCCAGAATGTGACAATCAATCACGTCACTGCCTTCCCGTCGCAAACGCTATTCATTATCGGCGATATGGTAGCCACCACTGGGCAAATGAAGAACGTCGTCTTCACCAACAGTATCGTCAATGCAGCCCCCTTCCCAGTGTGGTCCACCGGTGGTGGGCCGACGAACTGTGCCTTCCACGACTCTCCTCTCACCACGTTCAACGCTTGCTTTGCCAATTCTACTCTTGCCGCCAACGCAATTATCGCCCCTGGCTCTTACACTCCGGCAAGCTGGCCGACGCAGAACTTCTTTCCCGCATCGGCAACAACCGTCGAATTTGTCAATTACAACGGCGGGAATGGCGGCAACTATGAGCTTCAGCCCTCAAGCCCTTACAAAGGCCAAGGCGCCGACGGCAAAGACCTTGGAGCGGATGTGGCTGCAATTGAATCGGCCACAACGGGTGTGGAGTAGGAACGGCATCTGCGCCAGCGGCTATGGAGACAGCTTCCTAAGCCGCTGTCGCGGATCTCCACCACCATGAATGCGCTCGTGAGAACTCGCAAGACCGCTGCCTCCGAGTCGAATCCGCTTCGAAACGGTTAGGATGATTCCAAACTTGGGAAGGACCCACTCTCTTCAGTGTTGCTCATGTTGGCGTATGCGGCGAACCTCCTTTCTTCCCGCCGTGATCCTTTTAAGGACTCAAGAGCGTCATTCCAATTCTGACTGGCCTATCGGTCTATCAAGTGGAAGTGCTTCGCCGCGCGGGCGTTCGCCGGCGTAGATGGCATCACAGTATCGCCAGCAACCTCAAAGCCAGTCGAGTGTTTTCCACAGCTTCTAATGTGACATCTGTCGCAGACTTCAATGTCAAATGAGCTTAGGGTCAGATTCCTCTGGCCGACACCTCCGAGCAAATGTCCTGGCAGCCGGTTACTGCGGGCATTTAGGTTTCCCACGTCAGAGAAATCAGGTTGAGAGCCCGCTCTGTGGGCGGCATAAACCAATTTCTTTGGTGGGAGGCGTCGAGTTGAGAATAGTCGCAGTACAACACGTCAGAAGAATGCGTGGAGGGGCGCAAGGGCATCTGATGCGCTGCTCTGACAATCATTATTATATCGTGAAGTTTCGTAACAACCCGCAACATCCACGGGTACTGGCGAATGAGTTGTTGGCAACGCTGTTGGCCGAGCTGATCGGGCTGCCGGTGCCAGTGCCGGCGGTCGTGGAAGTAGGCGAGTTGCTGATAAAGCGCACACCAGAGTTGCACATCCAACTGGCGCACAGTACCGTGCCTTGCCAACCGGGACTACAATTCGGATCGAGATATGCAGTGAGTCCGCTGGAAGGGCAGGTCTTGGATTACTTTCCGATGGAGATGATCCACCGAGTGCGAAACGTGGACGCCTTTGCCGGGATGCTGACCGTGGACAAATGGACAAGTAACGCCGACTACCGACAGGCGGCATTCTGGAAGAAATCACGACAGAAGAACTATACGGTGGCATTCATCGATCAGGGAAATTGTTTTAATGCGGGGGAGTGGGCGTTTCCAGACCATCCGCTGCGGGGTGTCTATGCGCAAAACGACGTGTATGAAGGCGTGCGCGGCTGGGAGGCTTTCGAGCCGTGGCTTTCCCGGATAGAGAACATGGACGGAAGTGCGGTGGGGAGTCTAGCTGACGAAATTCCTTCCGAGTGGTATCTGGGGCAGCGGAAAGACCTGGAAAGACTGGTGCGAACTTTGATTGAGCGGCGGGGATTGGTGCCGAGTTTGATCGAATCGTTTCGAATGTCGTCGCGGAACCCGTTCCCAAATTGGCAACCCGCCATCGAAGATAGCAATCCTGTCTCTAGTGCGAAGACGGCCTGACGTAGAGTGCAGGTGCTATCTCATCGCCACTTGATTTTTGTATGTGACGGATGACTGCTGGTCGTTGGAAGTTACCTGATTTGTGGTTACATTCGACCGCCTGCTGGTACACAGAGCTGTGCCATTTGGCCGAGCGCGTACGTGCGACTTGCAAATTGAGCAGGCTGTTTGGTCGGCGGGATAGTAAAGGTGGATTCCGAGGATGGCACCCGATTGCTAGCGTCGCAAAGATCCGTCATAGAGAAAGTGGGTTCGGGCCCTTGTGTGCGAGGGAGCGAGCATACGAACGGGAGTGTGGGAAATCGATCTACTGTGGCTGCTTGGAGAGATTATGACCGAACTCGTTCCGGCCGCTGAATACATTCGGATGTCCACGGATCGTCAAGAGTATAGCCCGGCTTTTCAGCGAGCAGTGATTGCTTCATACGCGGCGGACCACAACTTCAACATCGTCGCGACCTACACCGACGCTAAGAGTGGACTAGCTCTAAGACATCGCTCGGGTCTTTCTCAACTACTACAAGACGCAATCTCGGGAGTACAGCCTTATAGGGCCATCCTGGTCTACGACGTTAGTCGTTGGGGCCGATTTCTGGATTGCGACGAATCGGCGCATTACGAGTTCATCTGTCGTCGTGCTGGTGTGGCCGTTCACTATTGCGCCGAAACGTTCGCGAATGACGGCACGATGCCAAGCACGGTGATGAAAACACTCAAACGCATCATGGCGGCAGAGTTCAGCCGAGAACTTTCAGAGAAGGTTACTCTCGCGATGACCCGTTTGGTCAAAGATGGTCTGTGGGCGGGGGCTATGCCAGGATACGGCCTTCGTAGGATGTTGGTATCTAAGGACAAAACTCCAAAACAAGAGATGAGGTTTGGCGAAAGAAAAAACCTTAAGTCCGACCGTACAATGCTGGTGCCGGGCCCTCCCGAAGAAATCGCAGTCATCCGAGAAATCTTTCGCCTTTATAGCAATGAAAAGAGGAGTTTTCCGTACATCAGCCGCAAGCTTAATGATCTCGGGATTCCGTATCATTGCAATAGCCGTTGGACGTATCAAGCAGTAAGGCAAATTGTTCTTAACGAGAAGTACACCGGATCAATAGTCTGGGGCCGGTACACGCAAAAGTTAAGATCGCGCTGTGTTCCTGTGGCGAGGGAGAAGTGGGTTATCACCCCGGAAGTGTTTCAGCCTATCGTGGATCATAAGAGTTTTGAAGCGGCGCGAACGGTTTGGGCGAACAAGGCGTGGCAACTATCTGATGAACAATACTTGGACCGCCTTCGTGCTCTTTTGAAGACCACCGGAAGGCTCAATGCCCGACTCATCAACGAATCGTCTTTGACACCCTCATGTTCGGCTTATATAGGCACATTTGGTACTTTGTTTCGGGCCTACGAACTTATTGGCTATAGGCGAACTGATACGTTCACGCTTAGGAAGCGATCCAGTCGCAACATCACGAGAATGTACCGCCGTCTCTATGTTCGACTGCGGCGGTTGTTCCCTGATGCCCACGCGACACATAAGAGCAGTCGCGCGCGCCCGAAGACCCTTCGCTTTTCAAGTGGATTGAGGGTGGCGATTGTGGTCTGTCATGGCGAACAAACACTAAGGGAGGAAAAGCGTTGGAGGTTCGAGTCATGCCACGCCCAACAAGGTGGCCTCGTAACGTTGTTGGCCTTTTCTAGGTCAACAAACCGTGAAATCGCTCACTTTGTGGTAATGCCAAGCACGTCACACATCGCCGTGATCTCCTTGCTGAAGGAGAACGACGAGAGGCTCGCGAGCGGAAAACGGCTGAAAAGCCTGCGGGATTTTCGTCGAGTCGCCCACTTATTGGCTAGAGTCAGTAACGCATCGCCTTCAACATGATAGACCGCTCCTGCTGTCTCCGCGTTGAAGTCTAACGATGGCGAGCGGAAGTGCAAGACGAACAAGTTTTCGGACGGCTGCATGGTGCCGCACGAGATGTGCGGACGCTTTCGAGTGTGAGTCATGAAACACAGCCGACCGAAATCAATTCATAGAACTGGAGAAATCGTGACTGGAGTTAGCGATATGCAAACCTCATGCTCGTCATCACCAAGCTGGAGCTCCGACTCTACAGAGGGAGGTACTGGTCGCTGTACAATCCACCAGCAGCATGACCGCAATAAAGCGTGATCGCGGCACTCTCCGTACCACTCAGAAGCGTTGGATCGTGTTTAGTCTTGTAGCCGTAATCCATTGCGTCCTTACATTTGTTTTCACATTGTGGTCTATGGGCTGGCAAATGGTCCTGCTGGACACCGGCGGGAGTGCGGCTCCGACTGGCCTAAAGATTATCGGCACCATCGACCTTTTGCTGACATTACCGGTGCTTCTCCCGCTCGCACGTTTGGCGGTTTATCTTGGTTTCCCCGATCCCGTCAACGACCCAATCTACTGGCCGGTTCCCATCATTAACAGCTTGTTAGTGGCTTACGCTGTAACTGCAACCATGCGGTGGTATGCCGTCCGGCGAGAGGCGTTTGAGCACCGATCCCCTTCATAACTGTTCCTAAACAAAACAAGCAACTTTCTATAACAAGCCGTTTTTCCTCGTATTGAATCTTTAAGGTTTAAGAACCGGGCGGACCCGTCACAGGGCGAAGGCGCAAGCCGGAGTTCATCGCAGACCCTTGACGGGGAGCACGGTTCTGGGAAAAGGCCAGAAAGGGTCCGATGGATGAAGGAAGGGGAGAAAAAACGGTGGAGGAGTGGACAGAAACAGAAGGACAAAGACGACGAAGGCCGTGGCAATGATGAAGAAGATGATGACGATCAAAACGAAAGGAACAGAAGCGGAGCGTGCGCTGTCGGGGAGGTGAAGAAGGGTGAAGAGGGGTTTACAGCAGTAGCTCCCGCGACCAGCCTGTGGCGGCGGTTTCATGCTCGGCCAGTTCGTCGAGGACGGCGGCACGGATCGTCCGCGCCTTCGCCATAACCTCCAGCGTGTGATCGAACATCTCTTCGGGTTCGAAACAGATGAGTTCCGGCACTGTGAGGAGTTCTTTCAGGACTTCCATAAGGTCGTTGACGTGGGTGTGGGAAGTATGTCGAGACATGATGTTTTTTCTTTCGGCCTGGTTCTGTGTCGTCATCGCTCTTTCTCCTTTTTTCGTGTTTGAACAAATCCCCGAAGGGATGAGTCCCCGTCGCTATGCGCCAAGGCGCGGCGTCAACAGGAAAATTGGGGGGAACCGCTCGCAAGGGAACCGAGGCTTCCTGTTGACGCGGCAAGCGCCCGCGCATGGCAGGGATCAGACGATGCCAGAGGGTTTGCGGAGGCGATCCGTAATCGAGAAGAAGGCAGGGTGGAATGTCTGGGAAAGGATGGCAAAGTACTCGCTTCGGTGCTGATCCATCATTGTGGTCCAGAGTGCGATGAAGACGCTCTTGAAGATGCGGTCACGATTGAGGAAGTTACCTGTGTTCACGGCTCGGGTTCGTCGCTGCGGGCCATTTCGCGATCAATGGTCGACGAGTACCGCCACGCATCAAGACAGTAGAACTACACGGGGCTCCGTAAACGTAGGACCACTCTCCCGTGCCGGCTACGAAGGACTAAAGTCTCGACTTAGTGACTCTCTGACCTTCTGATCCAATTCCTCTAGTTCAAATGGCTTTTGGATCAGGGTCAGGTTCCTGTCCGCCAACAATTGGTTTTCCAACAACGCATCCTCGGAATGGCCAGACATGAAGATCACGCAGATGTCGGGGTGAAGTTCGGTCACGCGCTTCGCCAGTTCAAGCCCACGGATTTGCGGCATAATCACGTCCGTGACTAAAACGTCGATCGCTCCCGGATGGCGCTCCGCAAGGGCCAGCGCTTCGCTTCCGTTCTGTGCCTCCAAAACCTTGTAGCCCTTGGAGTCGAGGAATTCGCGCAACACGCTTCGAATAGAAGACTGGTCTTCGGCCAGGAGCACCGTCTCCGAGCCAAATACCGCTGTATTCTTACCTGCCATGTTGATTCTCCTTTGTCTTCTAAATCTCAATGTTGTGGTTTGATGTTCAGTTCGCTGGTGGCCTTGCCGTCGCCGGCGACTGCGATCGGCTCATTCTGGCTCCGATCCTGTTCGTTGACTTTGGTGTTGTCAGCAGCCGGAGAGGCCTGCTGGCTAGTTGGCTCCTGCGCAGATGCCAGTACTCCAGCACCAAGTAGCAAACCGCTGCACAAAGTGGCTGCGAGCACCATAAACGCCCCTAATTTGAATCTCATCGAAAAGCACCTCCTGCGCGAATCCGTGCGATTCTGAGTCACCGCTAACTAAACGCACGCCCGGTCACTTATATTTTTGATTGGAGAGTTGCAGATCGCCAACCGACTGTCAGTGTCGATCCTGCCGAAGCAGGCAGGAATGATAAGGAAGCTGTATTTGACAATATCGGGAAGAACGAGCTGGTACTATCCCCATCCCGCTGTACTAACCTAGACGATGTACCGTAGGACCCGACCGAGGGGCGTGCGCGCCGAGCGACGCTTCGCCGTGAACGTTCTCAAACGGATGCTGCCGTCGTGTGAATTGGTTTTGACTTTCTCGCTGCGGGCAATCAAAGCTGCTCTTGGTGCCTAACTGGTTCTAGGCCGGGGTAAAAGCGGGCAAATGAGGCCAATTCGCCGAAGGCCGAGATGCGCTAAGTTCCAGAAAAACCTACGTTGGGGTAATGCCGAGGAATAAAGTGGTTGGTCAGGCACTCTAACGAGCTGAGCTAACCGCCCCTCGTGATTTCGTGACTGCGTACTGATTCGCCAGAAACGGGCTTATGGGAAGTGCCAGAATTGCGTTCCAATGTGCCTACAAAAGTCAACCCGTTACGGCTAATTTCCCGGCTTCTGATCGCTTTGCATTCGCCGAGTGACATCCTCGAAACCGGACTGCGCATGTGCTCTCCGGAGAAAAGCCAGACGGTGAGTCGGTTCTCAGTCGAGCAGTCCGTTCTCTACAGTCCGGTTTACGGAGCAATTATCGCGAAAAATGGGCATGTTTCGCGTATTCCTCGGGAAAGGACGGAGGAACTTCTCTGCAGTTAAGACTTGCTGGCGGAGAGAGTGGGATTCGAACCTTCGTTACCTTTTTGAATTCGTAAGTCCCGACGTTGTCGTAACTTGCAGGGAATGAAGAAGTTAACCAGAGAATCACCGGGCAAAAATAGATGCAAAATCAAAAGAACAGTCCATCTTTGAGGCCACTCTTTAAGGCGAATGGCATACGATACTGTGGCTGAAAGTGGTCACGCTTGGCGCTCCGGCAGTGGGTTGGAACTTCGCGCGCGATGACTACTTGCTTGGGCGCCCAGTCCAAACCCGAAAAATTCTTCGGTCAGTTTGCTCGCAAACAGGCAAATAAATCGAGATTCCAAGAGACTCTTGCCCGTGCTTTGGCGGACTATTTCCGCCACTTGCAGAGAGATGAGATTTGCATCTGTGCGATTGTTTCCGAGTCGTGCGTCGCGGGCAGTCGCAATTACTTCCTATACGCCGACTTGTCGTTACCGATCCCCGCCCACTTAATTATTTCCGGTTAGCCGACTATCTTGGAATTGATGGAGATAAGGGCCTTTGTCGGTACCGATCTATCGAAAGGGTTTGCAGCAATTAGAACCATCGCCGGGCATGATCACAGCCCAACGATGTCGACTACTGGCTCCTAAGAACTATAAGGTCCAAGGCATCGGGAGCCAGCGCATTAGTCAAGTTCAAACTATCGCCCTTGGCGGACCTCTCCTCCACCAAGTCAAGGTTTTGGTTCTTGCTGACCCGATAACGCTTGATGCTGAACGGAGCGCTTCCCCAAGGTAAGTTGCGAACGGTCAGGTTGTAGCCGCGATTATCGCGATAAACAATGTCAGTACGCAGCGGGAGAAACTTCACTTTCGACATGTCTGGCAGGGGGGTGCGGCTTTTTGCAATTCCGGAGGCATCGGCATGAGATCGGGCTTGTAATTCGGAGGAATCGCATAGTTGCTGATCAGAATCTGGACGGTGTTGCCGTCCGCACAGCGACCGGCAAGCGCAGCGAAGCCGAAAGTATCGGTGCCGTCGACCGGAAGTCGCTGTGGAGTGTCCAGCATTTCCCCCATTGCTTTGAACGCGTATGCGGTCTCTAAATATTTCCCGTGTAGATCGAAGAGTCCCATCCATGCCGCGTCTCCACGATAGAAGTGGGCGTGGTCAATCGTGGTGTCCTGAAGATAGCTGAGCACGGCGCCGATGTAGGCGGCGTTGTGTACACCTTGAAGTTCTGCTTTTTCGGCTTCAGTAAAGTCCGCGCTTAAATTCCATTCGGAGAGAATGCTCTCTGTGTGAGAAAACCCGTGGCTGTCAAGAATGCCGCGAATTTCTTTAGCGAGCCGAACTGCGTCGTAAGGATCCGCGGAGCCGTTGGCATAAGTGTGCCATGAATAAAAATCGAGAGGCACATGATGCAAAGCACAATAGTCGAGAAATCCTTCGCGGTAGCCTCCATCGTCCGAAGGGAAAGCTTTGCCGTCGCCGCCAATTTTGAGCTTTGCATCGACAGACTTCAGCGCCAGCGCGGTTTTCTCGTATAGAGAGTAAAACTGGTGTGGTGTTCCGGACCAAAACAGGCCATCGGGCTCATTCCAAAATTCCCAATAGCGAATGCCATCGTGGAAGCCATTGGCCCAGCCCTGGTTGTAGTGCATGGCAATATGTTTCACCACGCTCGAAAACGTGTCGAAACCATCCGGCGGATTGATATTGGCGCCCCAACTGCGACCGATGCGGTAATAGACGTCCGCACCGCTGGCGCGAATGGCAGCGATCACCTCATCGGTGGGAGCGAAATTGTAGCTGGCGGGCTTTTCAGGATCAGCGCTCCAATCGGGAAAAACGATGGCAGCATTTCCCGCTTTTACAACGCTGGCGCGTTGAGCTTTGTCGGGAATGAGCCAAGCGAGTTCTCCATTGCCAAGTACGAACTTGGAGTCGATCTCCGACGGACCCATGGCATCGTGGGTTCGAACCTGATCGACACGAAGATCCTTGTATTGTTTGACCAGCGTTGGAAGCCCCGCCATCACCGGACTCGGCAGACCGTTCAATCCCTGAAACGATCGAATTTCGCCGATTACTGTGCCCGCATCCACACCTAAGGATCGGAATCCCGAGTTTGAGGTGTCCTGGGGAACAGCGGGCGCACAGAGAAGGAGCAAACACGAGCAAAGACGAGCGAGAGTCTTGAACATAACTTCTTTGCGCTTCTGTTTTTTCTCTGTTCGATGCCTTTTTCTCTCCATCCTCATTCATTATTCCCCTGATCGCTGCCCCAAATACTTATGCCAGCACGACGGATTTCTCCTCCGTCCAGAACTTGGTGATCTCTTCCAGGGATCGGCCTTTAGTCTCTGGAACCAACCAGGCGACAAGAATGATGGTCAACAGAGCTCCGGCACTGAAGCACCAAAACGTTCCATCGGATCCAAGATGCTTTTGCATGATGGGAAATAATTGGTTTCCAAGGTACCCGACGAGCCATAGCGCAGTAGTGGCAATCGACATGCCGCGGCCGCGAACCTTGGTCGGATATATCTCCGAGATGATGACCCAGCAGGCCACGCCATTGCCGAACGCATGGCCGGCAACGAAGCTCATCACAAAAATCAAAACAGCCAGGCCGCTGCCGTGAACATGATAAAACCAACCCACCAACGCAAAAGAGACAAACTGCAAAGCGGTGCCGGCGAGGATTAACGTTTTGCGTCCGGCGCGATCCACCAGCCAGAGAGCGAAGAGAGTGAAAAGAAGATTGATAAGGCTCACCAGCACGGATTGAAAAAATGCATCGCTGGTGGCGGTGCCGGCAGAGCGAAAGATCTCAGGTAGGAAGGAAAATAGCGGGGTGATGCCGCTGATCTGTTGCAGCCCAGCCAGCATGATGCCAAGCAACAGGGGACGGCGAAAGGTGGTAAACAGTTCGGAGATGTGACCCTCTTCGCTGGCCAAAGAATTTTCGATTTCAGCGGCCTCACGGGCGGCAGCCTCCGGGCCGCTAATTTTGGTAAGTACTCGCAGAGCCTGATCCTTCCGGCCCACTTTCATCAACCAGCGTGGACTTTCTACGGCCGGCAGGATCATTAACCCGAATAGAATTGCCGGCACGACTCCAGCCAGAAACATCCAGCGCCAGCCGGTGGATATATTCCAGGATTCGTCGCCCATGCGTTGAATCAGCATGTTGACGAAGACCGCGGCAAGAATCCCAACGACGATGCCAAGCTGATAAAGAGTCACGCACCGGCCACGAACCCGCGTGGGAGCAATCTCCGCAATGTAATTCGGCGAAATCACGGATGCTGCCCCGATGCCAATTCCTCCAATCAGTCGCCAGAAAACAAACTGATGAAGATTCGATGCAAACATCATTCCTGCCGAAGACAGGGCAAAACACAGGGCGCAAAGCGCAAGACCGTTCTTCTTGCCAAGATAGTCGGCAACGGCGCCTGCAGCTGCGCAACCGGCGATGCATCCGATCAGCGCGCACCCTGCAGCCCAGCCGATGCCGGCAGCGTCTAAATGAAACAAGCGGCTCAAATACCCGATCGCGCCGCTGATTACGATGTTGTCGTAGCCAAACAACAGGCCGCCCAAAGTGGAAACAGTAGCTGCAATGACGAGTGGGCCGCGGGAATACACCTGACAAGAAGAGCTTTCCAGACTAGTTGCCTCCATTAGCGGATGCCAAGTCTGTACCGCGTTGCTGCTGCGAATCGATCATGGCCTTCGCTGCCAACATGAAACCAAGTGTGTGCGCCATGCCAGCGTGCCAGGGCGCGGAACACGACATCTGGGGCGTGTGATCGGGAATAAGCACGCCATCAAATCCGTTGCCATGAAGAATCGAGAGAATGCGAATCATATCCACATCGCCTTCGTCGATAAAGGTTTCGCGATAGTGCGGCACTTTCCCCGCTACGTTCCGGAGGTGGATATAAGCGATCTTGCCCTGGCGGCTATATCGATCCACCGCTTCATAGATATTGCCTTCCGTCATTTCGGCGAGCGTTCCCACACATAGCTCGAGTGCATTGCTGCGGCTGGGAGCGAGATCAATCAATCTTTGATACATGTGCGGCTGATAAACCAGGCGCGGCTGCTGCCGCATCGTAGGCATCGGCGGATCGTCAGGGTGTGCGGCCAGCCGCACTCCTGATTGCTCGGCAACGGGAATAACGTCTTCCAGGAATCTTTGCAAGCGCCGCCAGAGTTCTTCATGCGAGATCGATGGCAGAGGACCCGCGGGTGCGTTGCGGTCATAGACCATGTTCCAGATCATTCCATTCGGAATTGGAACGTCCTCGGCCGGGCCGTCCATCCCGAGCGTGATCGCGTGACCACGTCCCAGAGGAGCGGTTACACGTCCGCATACACCGGCTAGGCTGAAGTTGTACCCGAGCACCGGAATGCCGGCTTCTCCAAGACGGCGGATAATTGTCTTCACCTTTTCAATTTGTTGCGGGCGTTGTGGACCGTCGAGAAGAATGTCGTGCCAGTGGGCAGGATCGAGGTTCTCGATCGCGGCCAGGATCAGTCCAGCCTCTTCAATCTCCCGGTGAAGCATCTTTAACTCTTGCACTGTCCAGAGTTGATCTGGATCGCCGGCCACTCCCCATGCCTCATACTTCGAGCCAGTCGGTTGATTGTTACGCGGATTGGAGGGACCCTGCTTGAAATAGTCGACCAGATGAATGACGACCTGGGTGCACCCTGCCTGCCGCGCAAAGTCGTAATATTCGCGCGTCAGCATGTGACGGTAGAGGCCCAGGCCGATCTTCATAGGCGATTCCCAATGCCTGCGCCGCAGTCGGGGCTAAGAACTTGTCCATTGATCTCGGCGGCCAGCGGCGAACACAGAAAGACAAAAGCGTCTGCGATGGACTCCGGGGTATTTCGTCTACCCAGCGAAACTCGCAGCACAAATTCCCGATAGGCCGGATCTTCGTCGAAAACTTTCAGCGAACTCCCGGCAGCAACGTTGCCCGGCGAAACCACGTTGACACGAATGCCGGCTAACGCATATTCCAGCGCCAGGCTCCGTGCGAAATTCTCCAACGCCGCTTTCGCCGAAGAATACGACGGAATCAGAGTGTGCGGCATTCGTGCCACATAAGAGGACGTAAAGATCAGGTGGCCGGCGATTTTTTGCTGCGTCCAGCGCCCCAGCACGGAACGCGCAAGGTAAGTCTGGGCAAAATAATTGAAGCGGAAGATGCGCTCATAATCGGCTTCCGAAGTCGTCGCGAAGGGATGCAGCCCGCAGCCGCCGGCGTGGCCGATGACCGTGTCCATACCTGGAAACCTTTCGAAGGCGGCGTGCACCACGGCGTGAATTTGGCTCGAATCCGTAATATCGGCAGGAATGTAAACATAAGACGAAGGCGGAATCTTCCAGCCCTTCAGGGTTGTCTGAGCTTGCTGCTGGGGCTTGATATCTGTGAGCACGAGGGTTGCACCGCTCTCAGCCAATCGCCTCACCATGTGCTCGGCAATTGCACCCATGGCGCCCGTGATCAAGATTATTTTCCCTGAAAGATCAATGCTGATCACGGCTTACCCACCCTTCTGGCATGGATACCTCCTCTTGGCCGGCTTCGCACTCGCGGTATGAGGGAATGCGTGAGAAAGGAGGACATTTCCCTTCACATGATTCCATATTTCTCGAATGCCTTGACAGCGCTCATTCCTTCTTCGATTGCTCTTTTGACCAGTTTTTCGCCGCGCGCTTTTTCGAGCGCCCGTGCGAATACCTCGCCTTCAGCATCCGCGGGAACCAGCAATACTCCGTCAATGTCACCGAACAGAATATCGCCCGGCCGCATGCGCACCGCTCCAATTTCAACCGGAATGCGAAAGTCGACAACCTTGTAACGCGGAGCGGAATCTTGCCCATAGGAACCGAAACCGAAGGTCGCGAAATTCATCGCCAGGATGGCCTTGGTATCCCTCACATATCCGTTTAGCACCGCACCCGGACTGCCTAGCCTGCGGGCGCGCGTGCTCATCATTTCTCCCCATAGCGCGTTCCTTGCTGACGATCCAGTGTTGACATAAATCTCGTTCGGGTGGAGATCGTCGAGCGCCTCGAGCATCAAGCCAAACGGCTTGTCCATAAGTGGGTTGGCGCTTCCGCCAATCTTTTCGGCGAACACATCCACCGCGAGCACGGGCATCGCCCGCCCGACTACAACCATATCCCGCTGGAGAGGTTGAATCTGTGGCGGGAGAAACTGGTGCTGGAGGCTCAGCTTGTCCATCACGTCACCCACCACGCAAGTGAACAGTTCGCGCCGGACGATCGCGAAAAGCTCGTCATCGGACTTCCATAATTTTGTCGCGCTCATCGGATGCGCGCCTCGTTATCGGAAACTTCAGTAAGAACTTCGGCGAGAACTTCTATTTTGCTAATTAACATTGCCATAGCGTAAAAACGCGGCGACGAGTTCAGTTGCTCATGCGACAAATGCTCATACAAAAAACGGTTCGCCCATGCGTGCGTACTTTCGGGCGACATCTTCATTTAGCGTAATCCCCAGCCCAGGTTTGTCCGGCACGCAAATGTAGCCATTCTGGATTATCGGCTTGGGCAATCCTTCAACCAAATCATTCCAGAAGGGAACGTCCGAGGCATGAAATTCGAGAGCAAGAAAATTTGGGATGGCGGCGCAAAAGTGAGCCGTAGCCATCGTGCCAACCGGACTACTGATGTTATGCGGCGCCACCGGCATGGTATGCGCGTCAGCAAATTGCGCAATCGTTTGAGCGACGGCCAACCCGCCGACCTTCTGAAGATCGGGAGTAACCATGCTCAAGGCATGGGACGCGATGATGTCCTGGAAGCCATCGAAGAGAAATAGATTCTCTCCGGTCGCGATCGGAACCCGCACTTTCGAACTTACTTCTTTTAGCGCCGCAGTATTGTTGGGTGGAACCGGATCTTCCAGCCACAACAAGCGGAAGGGTTCGAGTTCGCGGGCCACTTTTACGACGTCGCTTGCGTTATAGCGCCAATGACAATCGACCGCGATATCGGTGTCTGCACCTACAGCCTGATAAACCGCACCGATCGACGCCACCATGTAGTCGATCGCGCGGTTGCTTAGCACGCGATTGTAGACATCGACGCCATGCGTGCCCGGCACATCCAAATCAAACTTTAGAGCCGTGAATCCTGCCGCTCTTTTCTCGAGCGCGCGGCGGCGATAGTCCTCCGGCGAAGAGGGAGTTTCGTCACTGGCCTCGCCAAAATAATCTCTCACGGCGTAATTGGGATATTTAGGCTCCCATGACACTGGTCGGGAGCGCAGCACTTCGTCCAGGCTTTCGAGGGCTTCACCGCCGTGACAATCGGCATAAACCCGAACTCGATCCCGAAACTTTCCGCCCAGCAAGCGGTAAATCGGGACTTCGAGAGACTGTCCGAGGACATCCCAGAGCGCGGCTTCAATGCCGCTGATCGCGTTGTAAATGATGCCGGCAATGGAGCCGGCCCCGGAGGCGGCCAACTGCAGCTTACGGAACAAGCGATGGATGTCTCGTGGGTCCTCGCCGATCAGCAGTGGTTCGAGCGAACGCAAAATCGAGGTGAGGCCCGGAGCAAAGAAACATTCGCCGAGACCGCGAATGCCATCGTCGGTTTCAATGCGGACGAAGGTCCAATCGAAATTTCCCTCCACTACCGCGGTCTTTAGCCTTCGAATCTTCACTCCTGATTCCTTTCGCGGCGATTATAACCGCGCTGTCCGCGCCGCCGGGAAGTAATCCAAAACGGAAGACTGTGCCGGATTTTTCCTGATAAGTCGGCTTGCAGGAACTGATCTCGCACTTGGCATGGATTCTGGGTGGACCATGGGCCAAGCGGAGTTATGCCCTGGACGCAGTCTAGCCCTATGCCGTTTTGGATTCAGGGCGCTGCTGGACTTGTTCCAGCTTTTCGAGCGCGGCGATCTTATGTTTGGTGGCCCGGATGAGGTCATTAAATCGGGTGGCGAGTTCCCGATTTCCGGAACGTAAGTGGCCAGCAGCTATCAATTCAAATTGTTTGAGCTGATTGCGTTCTTCGGCAAGGTTCCACGCGGTCATGGGGGACTTCCTTGAAATATTTTGGTTGGGTGTAGCGCCATCATGCTCGCCGCAGAGCCACTTAACAATCGCACGAACGGTGAAATCCTATCGCACGGAAGTGTTACGGTGTGAGCCGCCTTGCAGACAAAGTCTTAGAAATTGACTTGCCCCACCTAGTGGTCGTTCGAGAAAGCAGCATGCAAGGTAGCCACCCCTAGGTACAGACCGGGCGCATTTTCCACAAAAGCAATTTGCTGGAAGGCCGGGTGAGAATCCATTCAGGCGCGATATTGCTGCATGCTGTGGGACAGCCGTCAAAGAAGGCTAGCTCAGATACTGCCCCATTGACAGTGCATTCGCCCGGTGAGAGACTCGGCTGGCTGGCCGCGAAACTGGTTTGCCCGCGCTCGCCTGCCAACACCTACCCAGTTTTCTGCAGCAGCAGAATCGCAGCACTCCAGGCATGAGCAACTCTTCTACTGCTGATCGGGAATTTCTTCAGATGCTGTTGGCGTGCGCATTTACGCTGCAGCAAAGTCAGAAGGGTAGTCTGTCGCTATCTGCCGTTGGCGAAGGCGAGCGATTGACCACGAGCGGAGGGCTCGACGAGGACGTAGAACATCTGATTGTCGACGATAAGCGAAACGTGACCAACAATAATGGGGCCGTTGCCGGATTGAAGGATGTTGGCTCCCAGGTTCCCTTGCTTGGGCTTGAAGAAGGCGATCGAAGGTCCGGGGCTTTCCTGTCGTATTTGGCGAGCACGATATACGCACACGGCGGAGCAGTATCGGCAGATGCGGCGCTCAACCTCGTATTCAACGATATTGCCGAGCAAGCGCGCCAGGCGACAAACGCGAGCGCGGCGGCAATCGCCCTGAGGCGCGGAGAGGAAATGGTCTGCCGTGCCAGAACGGGAAAGAGTGCTCCGGAGCTAGGAGCGCCTTGCGAACTGCCGGGCAATTGCATCCAGCCCAGCGAAGCGCTGCGTTGCGACGACACTGAGGCCGACTCTCGTGTCGATGCCGTGGTGTGCCGGCGTCGTGAGATTCGCTCGTTCCTCATCCTTCCCCTCCTCAAGCAGGGCGAGTTAGTTGGACTTTTTGAGATTTTCTCCTCACGCGCAGGAGCCTTCGGGGAGCGTGATGTTCAAATTCTGCAGGGCCTTTCGCTGCAAGTACTGATCGATCTTAACTGCGCGACGGAGATCCCAAGTCCCCCGCCAGAGAACGGGCCCCAAACCGCCGCCGATAGCATGAATGCGTGCTTTGAGTCATTCCGGGTGAGGCCACCCGAAGTAAAAACTGCCCAATTCCGGCTTCCTGATCCGTGGAAGCGGTTGCCGGTTATTGTCATGATTGCTTTTGCCTTGCTGCTGGGGTGGATGCTCGGCCGGATCACGTGGCCGGGGACTGTGGGTAAGAAAGGACCGGCGGTTGCTGGCTCTGTCTCGCAGGCAGTGGGAGCAGGTCCGGCGCTACGGGTCACCGCGAGGCCGGATCCTATCGCTCAACCCGAGGAGAATAGGCGTGTCGCCCCAAGCCGCCCTCCAGCAAGCCCCGAAGCGCCCTCCGACAGTTTGGTAGTTTATGAAGACGGAAAAGTCATCTTCCAGTTGAAACCGCTGGAAAATGTGGGTCTCTCCAGCCCGGAATCCGGTGAGACCATTCCGGATCAAATTGAGGCCCTTAACGAGCCATCCGCGACTCGGGGAAAAGCAGAAGCGCGACTACTCCAGGGCGCTGAACCGGAATATCCAGAGGCGGCAAGACAACAGCACATTCAGGGCCTGGTCATCTTGGAAGTAAAAGTAAGTAAAGATGGTGGAGTGCAGGAGCTTACCGTGATCAGCGGAAACTCAATGCTGGCAATCGCCGCATCCGATGCGGTTCGCAAGTGGCGCTTCAGACCGCTTCTGCAAAACGGCCGCGCGGTACAGTTTCTAACCCGAATCAAAGTTAATTTCGTGCTGCCTTGACAGTCTGGTTTGTCGCTCATGGGCAGCGGCGGCTGCAGGCACTCCCACGAAGATTTTAGATACGTGACATCGGCGCATCCGCTAGAACTACCGCTGTGCGACCTGCGGGCTGCCAGTAGGTGGAGGCTGCCATTCAGTGCGAGGAGCGGTGGTTGAACTCTGGAAAGCGGAAGACCATCGAATTGCAGTCCGCGGTACTCTCGCTGAAATTGTCGAGATCTTGAACGAGACCGCCGATGCAAGCAGCGCAAGACGACGGCCGACGCTGGCGAGGCGGGTCGGTGAGGAAACGTTGGCGATGATGAAAGACAGAAACATACTATCCGACGCTACCACTTAGGCCGTTTCGCAACGTGCGTTTTGCAGAACATACTCGCCCGCGCCACAGCGGCGGGCTGTAATTGGATGACGTATAAAAGAGCTAGATTACTTTTCTCGGGTACGGCACCGACCCAATCTCAGCCTTGGCAATAAAAAAAGGTCAGATCCGCGAGAAAGCCGGTGGCCTACGCGAAATGGGCACGGTGCGGTGTGATGCTTGCGGCGAGGAGTTCGTCATCGCGCATCCTCCTTTGCTTGTCAATGGAGGAACGGCTGAGAGACAAGCAAAGTGGCTCGAAAAAGTCCTTGCGGAAGAACACGGGCGCGATAAGAAGCATGACGACCGGATCGAGTTGCCCGAGTAGTCAGATTAGCGCCGAGCTTCTGCGGAAACGGATCGTTCGTCATCGAACAGTCCCAGCGAGCGTGTGTAGCCGCCTACAACTTTTGTTGATTGGCCAGAAACGCTCTACTGGGAAGTGCCAAACATGTCTTCCAAGGCGCGTACAAGAGTCAACTCGCTATGGCGAATTCCTCGGTTTGTGATCGCATTGCATTCGCCTAATGCCCTCCTTGAAACCGGACTGCTCATGTGCGCTTCAGAGAAAAAATGGGACAGTGACCGCCTTCGGTTGATCTGCTCCCCTAGAACCGCACGCGGCTGAGTATGATTTCAGATTGCGGAAAGGGGAGCAGGCATGTCGAAGAGCCAGCACACGGAAGCGCAGATGATCGGGGCGCTGAAACAACTGGAAGCAGGACGCAAGGCGGAGGATGTGGCGCGTGAAGTTGGGGTGTCGAAGCACACGATCTATGCCTGGAAGGCGAAGTACGGTGGGATGGAGGTAAGCGAGGCGCAGGAAGCGAAGCAGTTGCGCGATGAGAACACGCGATTGAAGAAGCTGGTGGTAGATCTCAGCCTGGACAAGGAGATGCTGAAGGCGGTCATTGCAAAAAACGGATGGAGCTCGTAGATCAGCGGTCGGATGCAAGCTGGCTGCGAGTGGAGTACGCGGCCAGCGAGCGCCGGGTTTGCGGGCTGCTGGGGATGGCGGTATCGAGTTATCGCTATCGGACGACGCGCTGCGATGACGAGCTACGAGCGCGGCTGGTGGAGTTGGCGCGGGAGAAGCCGCGGTTCGGATATCGGCGGTTGCATGTGCTGCTGTTCCGAGCAGGAGAAGCCGTGAATCACAAGCGCGTACATCGAGTGTATCGAGAAGCCGGTCTGAGCCTGCGACGGAAGAAGCGCAAGCACTGCATACGCATGGGACGGCCGTTGCTGGTGCGCACGGCGGCGAACCAGGAGTGGGCGCTGGATTTCGTTCATGATGCGGTGGAGTGCGGGCGGGCGATCCGGGTATTGAGCGTGGTCGATGCCTATACGCGGGAGTGTCTGGCGCTGGAAGTGGATACGAGTTTCGCCAGTCGGAGAGTGACGCGCGTGCTGGAAGCGATCATGGCGGGTTGTTCAACGATGAGCCTCTGAAGGTATGCCGCTCCAACGTGAAGGCCGATACGTGGCAACTTCGCCCGAAGAACTCAACGCTTGGCTGGGAAAGGAATCGGGCAAGCCTGTGCATGTCGCCACACAGAACACAGACCTGGCGGCGGAGTTGAAACGGGGCTTGTCGTTCATTCGACACGAGAAGCAATCAGACAAGCAGAAGTCGGCGTTTACGAGAGAAAACCAAGCCTAAATTCAAGGCTCGTTGAGAGAGGCTATTTCTCATAATCTATTTTCCACAGATTGCAAGTTCATGCGTCACAGACGGCACGCTATCAAGCATGAGATAAACACCCCAATGAGAAGAACATAGATTGTCAACTTGGAAAGGGCCAATTGGGAAACCTGTGGCCCTTTTTTACACACTAGGGGCCTCAATGTCCGTAGTTCCCGCAATGGTTCTTGAGATCTAGACCACGTTCGCTCTTGGCCCATGCTCCGCATGGAATTTGTGTTGCTCATGGCCGACTTGAGAGACGACCCGAGGTACAGTGACCGCGTGAAGCATCTGAGCAAGTTGCTAGCCGATCCACAGTTCCCAGCAATCGAACAGATTTATTTCGTTCCCAGGCGAACCGTCTTTTAGGTGTATAGTTCTCGCTGTTTTCGGACCCCTTCCCTTGGTAAAGACCGCGGTAAATCTGAAAAGGAGAATCACATGCGCCGATTGGTCTCGGTCCTTGCGCTCGCAACGGTTCTGTTTACTTCTCTGTGGGCACAGACTCCGCAACAGTCGAACAATCAAGCAACACAACAGGAACAGCAAAAATCCAAGCCGAAGTGTACGGATGCTGGTACCTATGTAAACAGCAAGGGCGAAACAGTAAAACGTCCCGAAAACTGTTCTAGTGTGCCACAAGGTGCAACGGCACAGTGTGCGGACGGAACGTACAGCTTCAGTCAAAGCCGCAGAGGTACATGCTCACATCATGGCGGCGTAGCGAAGTGGCTGTAGGCATCTAACCGGGACCGTCAGGCAGCTTTCTTTCCGCGAATCTTTGCCCACTTCGCCCGCTGAAACGCTGCGATTTTCTTACGGGCTGCCGCCGACATCGTCCGCTTGATAGGGGCAGAAGGTAGCGATTTCACTAAGCCCACGGGCTGCTGCAGCTCCTTGCGAGCTTTCGCCCATCGTGTTTTTTGCGCCAGCGCCATTTTTCGACGCGAAGCTGCCGATATGATTCGCTTTGGTTGAGTTGGGTGTTGAGAAGCTCCCGAACCGTTCAACGACTCGACCACAGAGATAGCTTGATCCAACTTCTCCACTTGCAACTGCGCCCGACTGCGCTCCGCACGAAGTTCCCGAAGAGCGTTGGTAAGATTTGCCATGTTGCCCCCTTGGGTATAACAGCAAGCATATTGTATAGCTTCGCCATCACAGCGTCGGAAACGATGACTATGCAGTTGACACAGAGACAAGATGAAACAAAAACCCCGGCTCCTTATCCTGAGGGGGGAATAGGGAAGCCGGGCGGCCAGGGGCTGCCGGTGAGAGGGCTTATTGCGGGACGAAGTAAATCCGATCAGCTTTTGGGAATCGCGGATCGGACATCAGTTCGCCAATATGTTTCGCTCGCTCGCTGTACTTTGAATCATTTTCCAAGTCGGCAAGTAGCAAAGCGAATTCTGTCCAGAGTTTGGGCCACCAAGGAGCACGGTCAATATTCTCCATAGCCATCTGGGGTTCGGACATTTATTCATTGCCTCCATCGGCGTAACGGGCCAAAAAGGGCCTTATCCAATTGGCTTGTAATTTCTTTATGAAACCTCTCCCGGATACCTCGCTGTTGCAGAAAGACGCAGAGTCCACCACTGCCAGCCCCGAGCATAAAAACGCCCACAATCAACAAACGGTCCATCGTCCTAACTCCAAAATAGGGGCAGGGCGCGAAGGATGGTCTCAGCCGCCAGCTTCGTTCCCGGCCCCAAGGTTCTGTGGTCCAGTGAAGCGGAATATACATAGCTATTTCGAGCGGAGTCTGTGACGAGTGAACATACGGCTGTGAAAAATGTCGGTCTCAAGACTGGGGAGAGTTGCTCCCAGTGCGGCTTACCACAATTTGGTCAAGTCCAGCATCGACGGTGAGACTCCGGCATTTTTCTGATTAGGTTCTTCGAAGATTTGCCTGAGAACGTGCCCAAGGCGCTCCCATTCATGTTTGAAGGCATCCTCTCGCATCTCTTGGGCGCGAAGATTCGTCTTGGTTTCGAGTGTCTTCTGTTCTCGCTTTTCTTTCATGCGCCGCACTAAATCCTTGGGTCGCTCCGACATCTCCCCTCCAGTATCAATAACAAATACAGGTCAACTCGCATCGGCTATAATCACGGCCTCACAAACGGCGTGAATGCAGTCTCCTCAATCAACTTGGCATAAGGCAGATTCCCCGCCAGCGCGAGCCGCCGCACAGTCATAACGAACAGGTTTGCGCTCTTCCGATTGTTGAAACCGGAAGGCAAACTCTTCCAAGTAGCGTTGCAGGTGCTTTCCCCCTATTGCCGCCTAGGACAACTTTTTCGGAATGCTCTACGTTTCGGCTGTGTGCTCCTACGTGTCCCGCACGAAAACTCTGGATCTATCCGAGGACGGGGCGAGCGGTGATTTGCGATTGACTCAGGAACGCCGGAGCCCGCGAGGGGTAAGGCCAACGGGTGATGAGCGGTGAAATCGCCGAATCAGAGTGAGCACGACATCCGTTTCACCAGCGCAGCGCGCAGAGCTAGGGCGCTCAGAAAGCTGGGTGTTTCGGCTGACCAACTTGCCCAGCGCGCCCCACATCACCCCGCTCTTGAAAAACGGGGACAGTCCCAGGGCAATGCTTGGAGCGATGCGCATTTCTGACGATCCAGTAGTGGAATGCTTTCTTGCCAAGCGCGATTCAATGGGAGTCTGGGCGCGAGAGAAGACCTGCTGGGAGGCTATTGCCCTTTCTGCTGGCATTGACTTATAACACCTGCTCTGAGCCGCACTGTTGGTTCGGCGGGAACACACCATGAAGCTACGGAGGGCCATCGCTATGGCTCACTATCCGGAAGTGGTGAGAAAGCGGATCGAATACGCCAAACGCCCCAGTGGCTGGCAAGATCGCGATGCCCTCGACAAGTTAATCGGATTGCTCTGACTTCTTTTTTCAAAGGTCGTTTTTTCTTTTTTCCCAGATTTTTTCCAATCGAGAAGGCAAAAAATCCGTCGCAGTCGTCGACGGATTCTGCGCAGCTGGAAAACCTGACACGTGCTATCGCCTAATTTGGTCACCTGAGTGACCCGGTGTGTTCGTAGTGCCGATGCAAGCTGCGAGTGCTACGGCAGTTGCAGACACCCGCTCGGCGCCATTACATACAGGGCATGCGTCTAAATCGGCTGCATAGTAGAGTTTGCAATTAGCGCAAGGCAAGCCGAGGCCAGCTAGCTTAAACCTATTGCCCGTTCGACCTGGTGGCAGCGCGTTGTTTCGGCGTCTTGGTGTGGAGCTTGAGCGCGACATTGATAGATGATCCTTCGGTCCTCCAAGAATCGCAAGGAACGAATAGACCCCCTTCCCTCCGGGTCAATGAGCGTAACGGCCTGTTTTCGACGGTCATAACGGCAACTAAACAATGTAACGGGGACTTGCGGCGCGCACTCTTTCAGTTTGACTTAACTACCGGGGCAGATGCAGTCGGTTTTGCCGGTGCGAGTTCTTCTTTCGTGGGGTTGTAGAAGAATCGGAAGCGAAGCACGAGAAATCGTCCGTCGAATTCGATGGGCAGTGGAGGAAGCGGATTCCGAGCCGACGATGCCAGCCCAGGCGGCCCGATCAAGCGGAACGTCTCCCGAGGAGGCCACTAGCTTCATACCCCAGATCTCGCCATCCTTAGTAATGGCAAACTCGATGACTGGGACTTTGGATTATTCCATCGAACCACGACGAAATCCTACGACTGCCACGGTGAAGTCTGGATGGACGAGTCGGGGATCATCTTGCGGATTTCGGTAGGCTATGACCTTACAGGACCCTTTTACCGCTATTGGGCCGTGGTGACTTATGGCTGGCTAGAGAAGGACGGGATGCAGTACCTTGTCCCGGTCACCATTGCAACGCAAGCCGAGTATAAGAAAACGTACTGGTGCCGAGGGCTGTTCACGGACTACGAGAAGTTCGGCGTAAAAACCCGTTTGGTACTGCCAACTGAGCCGGAGCAAGCGCAAAAACTCCCGCCTAGCGCACAATGACCCTTTTGTTGCGCTCTGTCCGGTGCAATTCAAGATTACAGATAGAAGTGGCCTTTCGAAACTCCAGCAACCCGCAAACCCGAAATTTGTCGCCGCAAAAGAGGATCTCGACTACAGTGCTGATGGGTAATGTTCGTGCGGATCGTTTTTATCGAAAGGATCAGCGGACGCCCGACGGCCTTCAGCGTAAAGACACGGTGTGGGGCGTGACCGTAAACGAAATCCGCTACCGACGCAAACTGTGAGTACCATCCGACGCAAAATGGCCCGTCCCAGTTGACGATAAATCCCGACATTGTTGTGGAGTCATTTACACTCATCGACATGGTCAAAAACGTGTAATCGACTGATTTCATCAGCCACGTCCTTTGTGCCCGCCTCGTTCAACGATAGAGTTCGTATAGAAGAGGCGAGATGACTGCGATAATGATGGCAACCCGTTCTGGATGCTGATACCTGTTCATGGTTGAAGAAACCTGAGTGCCACCTTCTAAGCGGTACGTGATGGTATTTCGCGGCCACGGCATAAAGATGCACGCGTGCCATGCGGCCAGATATCCGAACGCGCCAAGAAATGCATCCGTGAGCACTTTTCGCGAGCACCCTTCGCCAGTAGAGCGACGCCCCATCCCGTGATGGCACCAATTGTCATCCCCACGATTGCGTCGGCGGCCAGGTAGAGTGCGACGACAGCCAAGGAACTGGAAACATTGCCTCAATACTACCGCTGCTCAGGTGAATTGGTGATAAATCCCGATCTCTAACAATGTCGGCGGTGTCAAGCAAGTTTTGGAGCACACTTCTGTATGCACTCTGAGAAGAGCGCCATTTCGCTCTCGTAGTGGGTTTGCGCGTTTCCAACCTGGGCTCGCTTT
>Ga0307478_10000591_pt1 | contig 36147 bp, 33 predicted proteins | sample atmos_gasesECM4C_2_FD_203713 | JGI IMG/M metagenome (GOLD analysis project Ga0307478, IMG submission 203713) | Hardwood forest soil microbial communities from Morgan-Monroe State Forest, Indiana, United States - atmos_gasesECM4C_05 | ecosystem: Environmental > Terrestrial > Soil > Temperate...
GCAACGGAGAGGTGGCCGAGAGGCTGAAGGCGGCGGTTTGCTAAACCGTTGTAGGGGCTAAAACCTCTACCGGGGGTTCGAATCCCCCCCTCTCCGCCATGTCAACAAAAATCTTCCACTGTTATTGGAAAATCTTGAGTCTTCAGAGGCTTAGCTATTTTCGTTTCTTCCGCTGGAGTCTCTCCAGTCTCCATATTTCCCTCCAATCGCCGCTTTTTTCGAGCTAAATTCGAGCTAAGCGAATCAACTCGACCGAGACCTCGACGAAAATGACCCTCGACGAATTCCGCCAATCGCTTACCGCGAATGAGCCGCCAGCCGGACTGACGCACGCTCTTGCCGGATTGCGGTGGGATGGCAAGGGCGACTGGAAGCGAGCGCACGAATCCGCACAGCAAGATGAAGGCATCGAGGGTTCATGGGTTCACGCTTACCTGCACCGCAAGGAAGGCGATCAGGGCAACGCGGCGTATTGGTATCGTCGGGCAGGCAAGCCCGTGTGCCCGGAGCCGCTCGAAGCGGAATGGCTCGGCATCGTCAATGCGTTGCTGAGTTAGCACAAGTTCGGCTGCTCCCAACCGAATACGAGGAACGACCGACTAGGCCGATAGGCCTATCGCCCTATGTATACCTGTATGGCACCGTGTGGTCATGAGGCGGACAGCACTCTTCCTCAAAGAAGAGCAACTTAAAAAGCTCCAAAAGCTGTCCGAGAAAACGGGCGCTCCGGTCGCAGAACTCGTCCGCCGTGCGATTGATCGGTATCTACAGGAGCGAGCCAAGGAACTGAAGTAAACGGGACGCCACGGTGTTACGAGCACCGGGACGTCCCTGACCAAGCAACCTTAAGAGGAGGCTGCATGGCTGTTCGCAAGCTATCACTGCCGCTGTTCTCCGCAAAGACTCTGGTTTCGCAACCGGGCTGCTCAACCCGCTACCTTCATTTCATCGACTGTGTCAGGCAGGACAGGAATCGGTATTCCCTCGTTTGCGAGAGCCAACCTCTTTTGAGTTTCGGCAGTGATGGTCTCGCCGTCCGTTGTCCCGCCTGCGGTGCCCAAATCCGCTCGAACGAGAATGCGAATTCCGCTGACGGTCTGGGAGTGGGCAACTGAACCGGACGTTCCGGGCAGTCCCGGTCACCAGAAGGGATCGGGTCTACCGGAGGCTGGAGCGGCTCACTGAACGCCCCGCACAGAGTTTTTGAACGGATTCTACAGGCGGCTAGGTCACGAAAGGAAGCTACGTGGGATTGCAAGTCGTCCGAAGCGATGAACGTACTCCTCGAAAGATGTTGGCAGCGGTCTATTCTAGGGTTTCGACGGTGGGTCACGGTCAAGACCCCGCGATGCAAACTCGTGAACTCACCGATTACTGCCAACGCCGGGACTGGGAAATCTACGGCTCCTACGTTGATAACGGTGTGTCTGGCAAGAAGGATTCTCGGCCCGCGCTGAATCGCCTCATGGAAGACGCCCATGCCCGCCGTTTTGACGTGGTGGTCTGCTGGCGCTTTGATCGTTTCAGCCGCTCGGTGTCCCACCTTTGCCGGGCACTTGAGACCTTCAACGCGCTGGACATTCAGTTTGTGTCGCTGTGCGAGCAGGTCGACACCAACACGCCGACTGGAAAGCTCGTTTTCACGATATTGGGAGCGGTCGCCGAGGGTGAACGGAATCTGATAGCGGAGCGCGTGCGTTCGGGACTTCGGAACGCCAAAGCGAAGGGCAAGCGCCTCGGGCGTCCCACGAAACCTGTCGATGTTTCTCGGATCAACTCGCTCCGGGCTTGTGGGCACTCGTGGCGCACGATAGCTGCAACGATGAAGTTGTCGGTCGGAACCGTGTACGCCGCTGCCCGATCTCAGCACGGCAAGGCTCTGTGCGCCTGAGAGCTTCCGACTAAGTTTCCCATCGCGGACACAGGAGAAAACCATGTGCGACATCGGAAAACCCATCGAGATCATCGACGTCGAGCCGCTGAGCCTGCCCGCCCCCCTGCGCCGGGAAAAGGAGCAGCCCACGCAGCAGCCCGCGACCGTGGAGGCCCCGATGTCTACGGAAACGCCCGTCGAGCCTGCGACCGTCGCCGTGGATAAGGGCTGACTTGGCGCAGCGAGCCATTCGCGGCGGCGGTCGTGCTTGTTCCTTGCCCCACGCCCGTTACGGTGTGGACTTGGGCAAGATGCCGAACACCTATGTTCCGCCTGAACCGTTCACGGCCTACCGTGCGTGGAACTGTACCGCCGAGGGCGTCACTTCCCTGAACGGCGAAATGTGGACGCCCAAGCAAGCGTTCGAGGCCACGTGTCCACAAACCGCACGCCTGCGCTCGATGCAGGCCGCATGCAGCACCCCGCAAGCCACGGCGTTTTGGAGCCAGCAGCGGCACGCAGTGCCCGACCCCGGATGCACGTGCGGCATGTACGCTGGCATCAACATGCAGCACCTCATCGACATCAACTACATCCAGCGCGGCATCCACGGCGAAGTCTCGCTGTGGGGACGCCTGCACCGCCACACGCTCGGCTGGCGTGCGCAGTTCGCGTACCCGAAATTTTTCGTCGTGCCGATGGACATGGTTCCGTTCGACATGGCTGAGGCCCAGAAGTGGTTCGCGACACTGACCGAATTCGACGTTGACATCTACCTCCAGACTGACAAGGTCGCGAGCGTCAGGGGCGAGAAGGTCCCGCTGTGGTTGAAAGACTACGGCTACAGCCAGCAGGCGCTCTCGCTGCTGGTCGAGAAGCGCAAGAAGTGGTACGCCGAGCATCCGCTTAAGCGCACGCTCGCGGTCGGCGACCGTGTCGCCGTGCTCGGCGGATTGGACGGCGGCGGCATCGGCATCGTCCACGAGGTCAAGGGCGACCACATGTCCTACTGGGTGTTCAGCCCGAACGCGATCTACCAGAAGCCAGTCAGTGAAGTCGTGTGGAACGAGAAGAACTGGCGTTGGGAAACCAACGGACTCGGCGCAATGCACAGGCTCGGGCTGGGTGGAGTAGGGTCGCGAACACCAAGGAGACACCCGTGCGCCTACTGACGCTGCCGTTCAGGCTGGTTCTCGTCCTACTTAAGCTCTTGCTTTTGCTCGTGGCGGTCGTGGGCATGCCTTATGTCGCGATCCCCACGGTGGCGCTTCTCTTCCTCGCAAGGCGGAACCGTGCCTAAGGTCGTTTCCTTCCGAAAGCCCCGCAGGCTCACGCCGGAGATCGTCGGCGAGCTTCTTCGCATCCACTCAAGCTGCGTCCACGATCAAGAGGGCAAGTGCCCGCTGCTGGTCAGCGTGCCTTCGCTGACATGGGAACTGAACCAAGCGGCGAACATCGGGAACGAGGAAGACAACGCCTTTCGCCGGGTCGATCCGACGTGCGCAGCCCGCCCGCTGTCGGATCACGACATAGAGAGGATCATAGAAGGACGGCGGCTCGCCGATTCGATGAACGAGGAGCCTGAATGAAAACCGAGGACGAGTTGGACGCGGAGGTCTCGAAACTGTTTGACGAAGTTACGACCACTAAAGTCGAGATGGTGAACGGCAAACCACGCATCTCGGATCAGGCGACCCTCGACCAGATGGAACGGGAAGACGCTGCACGCCGTATGGAAGAAGCCTGCGGGATGTTCCTCACCGCCGAACGTCGATTTCAGAAGCTCTGCGACCATCCCGACAAAGTGAGCGATCCCAAGGTGAATGTCGCGTGGTGGGAAAGTCTGGAGCAGGTCTATGAGCGCGAGCGCGTTGTCTGGCGGCTCTTCGTCGGCCCGCAACCGACCGTGGCGGACAACAAACTCTACGCCAAATTCCGAAAGCTCCTGCTGGAAGGTAGCAAGCTGAAGTCTGACGCATGATCCCGCGCAACAGACTTGGGGACATTAGAAGGGATACAAGAGGAAGCGCTGCGGTGACCACCACCCGACTCAGCAAATCGAAGTTTCTCGCAGGCTGTCAGTGCTTGAAGCGCCTCTACCTTCAGGTTCACGAGCCGGGACTGGCTGCCGAGGCGGATGCCGCGTCAGAGGCGATCATTGAGCAGGGCCGCGAGGTCGGCATGCTAGCCCGCCAGATGTTTCCGGGTGGCGTCGAAGTTCGCAGCGAGGGAGGCTTGGACCAGGCGATCCGAGCCACGCGACAGTTAACTGCGAACCGCGAAGTTCCCGCAATCTTCGAAGGCACCTTCGAGCACGCCGGCGTCCTCGTGCGCGTCGATATTTTGCACCGACGCAGGGACGGTCGATGGCGACTTATTGAAGTCAAGTCCACAACCGACGTAAAGGATCATCATTTCGATGATGTTGCGATTCAGCATCGAGTGGTCAGCCGTTCCAGCGTTGATCTGGCGGCATCGTGCTTGGCGCATGTGAGCAGGGATTACGTCTATCAGGGCGGTGCGATAGATGTACATCGTTTCTTCAGAATTAGGAACCTCACCCGCCGAGTTGAGAAATTGCATCCGAAGCTCCCATCTGTGCTTCGGTCACAATTTCGGGTACTCGGGATGCCGGAGGCTCCACGAATAACTGCGGGACCACAGTGTAGCCACCCGATCACTTGCGAGTTCTTTGATCACTGCAATCCTCCGCTTCCCGACGATCACATCTTGAAACTCCCCAGAATTCACGCCAGCGAGATCGCGAAGCTTATTGCACTCGGAGTGCAATCCATCCACGACATCGCCGAGAACTACCCGCTCACTGGGCGGCTCCGTCGTGCTTGCACCAGCGTGCAAATGGGAAAGCCATGGTTTAGCGGAGAACTTAGGGGCGAATTGAAAGAGTTGAAATACCCACTCTACTTCATGGATTTTGAGACGATAAATCCATGCATCCCTCGTTTTTCGGGCATGCGACCCTGCGACCAACTGCCGTTCCAGTGGTCAGTTCATGCGCAGAGGCAGGCTGGGGCAGAACCGGAACACCGTGAATTTCTCGCCACAGATGCAAGCGATCCTCGCCGAGCGTTTATCTCGACCTTGTGCAAGGCGCTCGGCGAGCAGGGTAGCATCGTCGCCTACAATGCCAGGTTCGAATCGCAACGGCTCTCCGAGATTGCTGAGTGGCTTCCAGAGTTCTCAGGACATATCAACAAAATCCGGCGGCGACTCTGGGACTTACTGCCGGTCATTCGCAGCAACGTTTACCATCCGAAGTTCTTTGGTTCGTTCTCACTCAAAACCGTACTCCCCGCGTTAGTCCCTGCCATGAGCTATGACGGCATGGCTGTCGTTGATGGGAAGGCAGCCGGATTGGTTTGGGAGTCGGTTATTGGGAGTGAGTGTGACGACGCTGAGCGCGAAAAAAAGCGGAAGGCGTTGCAGAAATATTGCTGCCAAGATACGCTGGGAATGGTGAAGCTCATGGACCTGCTTCGGCAGCGAGTTTCGGAAGCGCGATATGGCTAAATACGCGCCCGGTGATTACATCAAGGTCGAGTTCCCAGACGAAGCGACCGGCGTTGCGGAGTGGATGTGGGTGCGCGTCGAAATCTGTGATGACAAAAGAAGGTCGTCATTGGAAGACTGGATAACGAACCGCTGAACGACTACGGCGGAAAGGTGAAGGTGGGATCGGAACTCGTAGTCAGCTACTCACAAATTCGAGACCATCGTAGACCTTCGGAATTCACCAAACACTGACTCACTCCGAAATCTGTCACGGCAGGGCAAAGGTCTCGCGCCCGGCAGATCCATCCCCGGTTTTCTCTTTCCCAAGTCATTATACGGTGGAAGGCGGTCTGGGCATGGCACTCATTTGCCCAGATACGTTTCAAAAAGATGGTTGATCTCACAGCCCAGCCGCAGGGCGCGACCGGAATCGCACATCTTCCCGAGAAAGAACTCGGCTTCCGCCACTTTGTGATCAAGGCTAAAGGGATCTGTGAAACATTGGTACTCTATGGTTGCCCGCTCAAAGGATCGAGGAAAAGAAGCCGATTTCATTTTCGCCAGGTTTCCCGACGAGCAAAGCGCGATCGAGCAGACGATTGCCCTCCTCGCACGACGTTTCAGGGAGAAGGCAGCAGCTATGACAGGCGGCAAGATTGGAGTTTTCCGCTCCCTGCCCGTTGCTTTCGATGCACACCGGATCAGACGAACACCATCCGGCCTTCTGGATCGCACGCACGACGATATTTTCGAAGAGCCCCGGTCCTGCCTGCCTAACAAGCCCGCCCATGGAGCCCTCGGAGTCCCCTGAGGCCGTGTAAATCAGGACTCCGCACATCGGGTTCCGCGGGTCTGAAAGATCGCAATACAGTCGTTCGCGCAGAGACGCACTGCCGTACCCGCATTCGTAAGCAAGCTGATTAATGACGACGTGTGCGAACGTGTGAAGCAACACAAACTGGGGTGATACAGGGCGTTGCGGCTGGCTCTGGTCAATGCGGCGCTGATTGTATCTGTTACTCAACGGACGGATGCGGTCCGAAATGGCCGGAACCCGTCGCATCCACACATCAACCCGCGCGGCATCGAACTCGATAAATATACCCTCCCCTCTTACGATCATCGCCGGAAGCCAGTCGATCCTATGATCGAGGGCAAGTCTTTGAAGGCGGGGACTTGTCAGATTTCCATCGGGCGGCAGGATTCGCGAAAATCCCGCCAGCGCCCGTGTCTCGCGAAGTTTGTGCACGAGAGCCAGATGGGAGAAGAAACCGGAAACCGGCGCTTTGTATCCGGTGAGCGCCGCGCCTTCCACTAGAAGATCGCTCTGAGGTGCGCCCCGTCCCGCCTTGACCGCATCGAATTCACTTCGGCGGAACGCCTCTTCGGTTTGGGCGGTGATTGCCGACGGTTCCGAAACGCCCTCCAGCTTGCGCTGCGCAGCCGTGTAAAGTTCCTGTGCATCAAGATTACGGATCGAGGCCACCATTTCACAACGATCCATGGAGATTTTCCCAGCAACGAGGCCGGACGAAAGCGGTCCCCAGATCCTCGGATCTTCGAGCGCCTTCACAATTCCGCCTGCAGCGGCCTCTGCCCACAGCGGCAGGTATATTGAACTCACGACATACGGAAAATAGACGTTCGACGCCCCGCGCTGCACAACCTGAAGGAACTCACCGCAGCCGCCGGGATTTTCCCATTCACCGAGCCATGGGCGAAAGCCCTGGCAGTCTAGGCCTATGCGATGCAACGCACCACCCCGGTCTTCGTTGAAATCGAAGATGCCGCCGAGACTGCGACTCTGACCGCACGTGCACATTATTCTAATTCCCGTCAGACCTGCCGAAGACGTTCCGGCACGGAGGCGAAGTTGCCCTCCAGCCACGCACTCCTGGCCACGGTGCACCCATGTCATGAACGGGAAGTCCTGAATGTGTCCTCTGGGACAAGCGGCGACAAAGCGAATGGGTATCAGCCAGGGCTTGCGTCCCCGCTCTACGCAATTCCGCTTCGGCCATGGATACCCTTTGCACCTTTGCCGATTGCCAAACAGTGAGAGTTCCTCCATGCCTCCACAAAAATGGCAGTAGTGCCAGCGCGGAAACCGCACAAACGGCACGTCCTGGTTCGGGAATTGAACCCCCGTCCCGGAATCACGATGGTCCGGCGGAAGCCGAAGGTGGGTTACTCCCAGCCGCGCTTCGAGGCGCTCCTCACGGACAAGCCAGTCGGGAGGGCACTGCCTCTTTGCGTACGCAGTCCACGCGTCAAGCCCCGCCGTCATCAGAGCCTCGTCACGCGGAAAGGAGACCATGGCTCCGACTCCGAACGGAGAGATGAGTTGGCCGCGGCGGATCGGTCTGTCTGCAGGCATCTATTCGTCCTCGGGTTGAGGAAACCTGGGGAGCACGCGGGCGTCACAGGTCGAGTCAACATTGCGCATCGAACTCGGCGTCGGATACGTCGGTTCACTCCATTCCGCGAGCTTCTGAGTTCCGGCCGGATACATAAGAGGTGTGTCAGCGGAGGGAGGCCTGAAGTCACCATAACGTGGCGGCGGGTTGCCACGCCAGTCGCTAAATATTTCCTTCAGCTGCCGCCGCGTGGCTTCCTCCTGATCGGGATCTACCGCACGTACGCGCGCAGCGATGGTTTCCGTAACCTTCGACACGAGTTCCTCGACCGGCTTCCACGGTTGCGGCCACATTCTCGCCGCGTCTCCGCCGATGTACCGCACAAGTGTGACAGCAAGGGCGTGGAGTGCCCGGTCTCTCACAGGAACTGCAAACGGCGTGACACTGGTAGGCTCGACCCAGCGATAGATGGTTTCGTGGTAAGAACGGAAATGCTCGAAATGAGACCTGTCCCTTGGTTTGGCCGGATTGTATACCGTGACGACAAGACCCGGATGCGAACGGCCAACCCGGCTCGTTGCCTGAATGTATTCCGATGTTGTCTTAGGCTGGCCTACAACGGTCATAAGCCCGAGCCTCGGGACATCCAGCCCCACCTGAATCATGTTTGTGGCGAGACAGATGTCGATCGGCTGCGAACCCCTCGTGCCGTCCCAGCGAACAAACAGCTGCTGGAGCACCTCCGGTATCTCACTGCTCTGAACGCGACTTGTCAGTTCACGATCGGCATTGATGAACCGTCTCGGGTCGTGGCTTCCATCCCGACGGATTTCAAGCCGGTCCCACATCGCATTGAGGTAGTCCGTGATGTCCGCCCGGATCAGAGTCGCCGCGTGGCCGAGCTCCCGGAGACTGTTGAAGTAGGACATCAGAGTCCAGTAAGGGTCGATCTCCTCAGGGGTTCTGTTGCCCAAGCACTTGACCGATTGCAGCAACGCGGACATCACCCTGATCTGCGCGGTCACGTGGGATGCAAGCGCGGTCGCAAAGACCCCGACATAGAGCCGACCCGGTGCGTCCTTATCCTCGTGCGCGAAAAAGGATTCCCCTGCTCTGAGACCTTGTGGGGGAAAAACAAACACCGGCCGGCTGTAGAGATTCTGAACCTGTTCTCCCGCGCGGCATATCGTTGCAGTCGAGGCGATGATTTTTGCTGAAATCGCCCTGCCCTCATGTTCACGGGTGCAAAGGGCGCTGATTATAGTTTCGTAGTGACCGACCATCGAGCCCAGAGGCCCCGAAATCAGATGCAACTCGTCCTGAATAACCAGTTCGGGCGGAAAAGACCGTCCGTTCGTGTCGAGTCCGAACAGGCCTCGCGCTTCGGGATACCACGGAAGCAGAGCAAATTTGTCCACCGTTCCGATCAGGAGTGTCGGACGTTTCTCATAAATTGCCTCATCGACGACATGAAGCGGCAACCCGTCATGAAAATCACAATCCGCATCGTCACATGCAAATTCCACACGTTTCGGCCTTGAGCACTGCCTGTAACCCTTCACACGATTGGTGCGTCCGAATTCGACCGGACCCATCTGCGCGCCGCACCACGGGCAGTTGAGCATGATGAACGGATTCTCGCGGTCTCCATCAAGCAGGCCCTGAAGTCTTTTTGCCGCTTCATCGTGCCTGATCGGCGTGACATCACCACCTACCCACAGCCCGATTGAGATTGGTGTGGTGCCAAGGTCGCGTTCACGTTCGCGCCGAAGCAGTTCGCAAGCACAGATAAGAGACGCGGCCCGCTGATACTGCTGCGTCGTGAGGAGGCGCAGGGTGTAGCGCATGATGGCGGTCGTTCCGTCATTCTGCGGGTCATCAAGCCGCCGCCAGAAGATGGTAAAAGCGGTCAGTCCCAGATAGGCTTCGGTTTTTCCGCCCCCGGTGGGAAACCAGATCAGATCAACGACCAGTCGCTCTTCGCTCTCTCGCTGACTCATGGAGCGCATATTCATCAGAATGAATGCAAGCTGGAAAGGGCGCCACCGACCCCGGTTTGGTGGAGGATCATTTATGTCCGGCCTCACATACGGCCGTTCAAGGACAAGTGAATCACCCTTCCTGAACCACTTTCGCTGCTTGGCCGGGTTCGAGGCAAGTTCGTAGTGGAACTGCTGCTCCAGCATCGTGCGATTCATCAGAGCGAACGCCTCACCCGCAAGGTCGTCGGTTTCAAGGAGTGCGATGCCCCCGCGCATCCGGCTCAAAGCGTCCCGACAGTCGCCCATATGCCGCCGCGCAGCATCATGATGTTCCCTCGGAAGCCGTTTGATCTCCTGTTCCCGTTTATCAATCCAGCCTTCATATCCGTCCGCAAGGCGGTTGCAGAGAGCGGTTGATTCGCGGCCTGACGTTGCGAGGGCCGACATTGAAAGATCAAGACCTTCGATCTGCGTCGGCACTATCGGTTTCACTTCATAGGACGGCAATGACTGTGTGCTGACGCGGGAGACCGCGTCAGCCGTTCCGCCCTCCCAGTCGGCCGCACACCCGTGGCCGACCGCAAACGTCTTCAGATGCCAAAACAGTAGCCTTAAGGATTTCTCCTCTTCGTCCAGCGCGGTACCGAACCGATCCGGATATTCGAGAAAACACGCTTCGCCTCCGCCGGTCATGATTTCAAGCCCGCATTGGAAGAAGCATTCTTCGTCACGGGGTCGCTGAGACTGCGCTGCTCGGTTATTCAGAAGCGTGAAGGTCACAATGCGGTCTGATTCCGCATTCTGTGCCCGATTGTGCGGACGGCTGAACACATGAAGCACCAGCGAAGTATCCGAGTCTCCGCTCCTGACTGGGTATTGCCTCACGACGGGTTTCCGCGGCCTGAACTCACCGCAATCCAGCTCCAGCGTGCATTCAACCGGATGACGAAACCAGTGATCCTGCCACTGCCCCTCCTGGTCCGTGCGCCCCAACCCCGAAATTTTCTCCCGCACGTACCTGGCTGCTGTCACGCGAATCTTCAATTTATCTGGAAGACGTAGCAGCACCGAAATTCCCATGGCGCTGGGGAGATATTCATTGGCTCGATTCACCTCCTGATCGCTCGGCACTTCACCCTCGCCCCGAGCGTCAGCTCGCGGGTCGCCAACCCCCGTATCCTCATTTTCTAGATCGTCCGCGTCCGCCACCGCACTGTTGTTCAGATCCGCCTCCGCCTCGGTCGCTGTTTCAGCAACCATCACTTCGGCTTTTCGCGGAAACAGGACGCCTGCGCTGTAACGCAAACGCGGCGGGTCCTTCGGCCTGAGAATCTCCTCCCTGTCAAGCTGTTGAGCCGGGAGGCCTGGATCAGGACCGATCAGCTCGCGCCGCAGAAAGTCTACGATTTCGTTGCGAACGCCTGCGCTCAAGATATTTACCTCCAGACGTCCGACAAACGTTTTCTGAATGCTTCCTGAACCGCAGGTTTTGTACGCACATGCAGCAACACGGTCAACAGGCTCCGGGCGCGTGACATCGCCACATAGAGAAGTGAGCGGTCGCTATCGGTCTCCATCCGATCCACATCGCAGAGGACAATGATCTTGCTTTCCATACCCTTGAACGCCTGCGCCGTGGCGAACCAAAACGTCGGAACGCGCCCGTGCTTTACTGCGCCTCGATCCACCGATTGAACGCGAACGAGAGCCGTATTCGCAACCCTCCCCGCAACCGACTGCTCAAGACGGTGTTTCGACAGGATAACGACATCCTCTGGCGCAATGTCACGTTCACCGGCGATCTTCGAAAGCACCTTTTCCAGTGCCGCTGTTTGGGATTGAGCATCCGTGTACTCGAGATAGTCAACGGGAAGTCCATCAACCTGACCCATCCGGTAGGGCGGAGCGTCGAATCCTGACAGAAGGGCTGTCTCCTCGCCTATGCGCCGTGTATTGCGACAGTTCTGGCTCAGCCTCGCCCGCGCATAAGAACCACATCGCGTGCCGATCAGCTGATGCACATCCGAAGGCCGCTCATTTCCGTAGATCGCCTGACGATGGAAGTCACCGAAGAAAGCCCATCGGCCGTCACCCAGCCCGCCTTTGACCCACAAATTGAGAAGATCCAGAACGGCCGGCCGCACGAGATCCTGTGCCTCGTCCATAACAATTACATCGAACCTGCTCTCGCTGCCTTCGAGCGCAAGCTGTCCATAGAGCGGATACACTCTGTCGAAGAGTTCTGACTCGTCCGAGCGTTCCTCAGCCGTTTGAAACTCGCTTCCAATCGGAGACGAGAAGATCGCATCGCGCAGGCACTTGTAAAATCGCCCCGTCGTCACGTTCATGCCTGCCGCTGTAGCCCGCACTTCATTTGAAAACCAATCTCCCAAAAGCCTGTTGAAGCAGATGAGGAGCACGTGGTCTCCGCCTCTCGCGCATCGCCTCGCGAACTCCAGGGCCAAGAGTGTTTTGCCCGTGCCTGCCGCGCCTTCAAAAAGACAGCGCGCATTGTCGGCCAGAAGATCCAGCTTGTCGTATTGTTCCTCTGTTAACCGCAGGAGCCGCCGCTCGCAATCTCCCACCACTGTTCCTCGAGCGATGATCCTTTCAAAATCCGGTCGGAGAGTTTCTTTCATTTTCCGGAGCAGCGCCGGCTGCGGTTCAGGCGGTGACGAAGTTATGTGGTGTCTTGCTCGCTGGTTTTTTGCGGCCCTGAGGAGTTGCACTGCCAGCCCGGTGTTGACTCCATGATGATCGACAACCTCCCACGGTTCTGTCCCGATTTCCAGTGGCGGTGCTTCAACATCCGTGAAAATCACGACATAGCCAAACGGTACTCGATAGAATTCCTGACAACGCGCGAGTCGTTCCTCCAGAGATTTTCGAACTTCGTGCATTCCCTGCTGGGCTTGGTTGAAGGGGCTTCGTTTCAGCGGGAAGACGCTTCCTGCCGCGTCCGTCGTTGTCCACTTGCCGTCTTTGCACGCAACTCGGCCTCCCTTGACCTCCAGGCACAGAACTCCCGCCCCTGGAATGAGGACGACGAAATCTACTTCACCGTACGGCTGATTGCCGGACTGCTTTAGGTTCAGCGAGTGAAGCACGACCCAGTTTTCGCTCTGCGGATCGTTCTGAAGCAGGCTGAACACCCGCTGTTCGCTTCGTGGCGTATCGTCGTGCCAGTGTGGCGGAATCATCTTCGCCATGCGTGTCCTCAGATAAGTTCTTCCGCTTCCCACAGCAGGGTATTCAAATAAGATCGCGGTCGCGGTTCCGTCTGATCCGAAACCGCTTCCACCTGCACAATCCATGCACTCGTCGCATTGTCAATTTCGATCCGCGTTCTTCCTTCCTGAATTTCCTCGCGTCGCTCCGGCAGCTTCTCCAGGAGAATCCGCGACAGGCGCATTCCCGCTCTCAGGTGCTCTCCGCGCAGAATACCGATCGCTTCCCAGACGGACGGAACGTCGTTGAGAAGCTGCTGATCCCCGACCGCATACGCGATTGCCTCTAAATCGGCTTTCTTCTGGGGACCGATCATCACGTCATCCGCGAGCCAGCCCCTCACCGTCTGGAGAGTGCGCGGACAGTTCACCTCTTCGAGCTCCGCTATGAGCCTGACCTCATCGAGGCCGGATTCCCGGAGCGCCTTGTGCCAGCGGGCCGCCCGCTCACGCAGACCGGCTGCTTCGGCTCCGAGTTGCAAGTCAGCCAGCGCCTGAATCACGTCTCTCCGTCCGCTCTCCCGAAAGACGCAAACATCGCCCGCACGGATTTCCGCCAGCGGACGGCGCGGCACCTTGTAATCCTTTCCTGCCGCTCCCGACAGCAGATCAGTTATCACGGGCATTCGGAACGTGTCGGTTAGAAAGGCATACGGGTCGCCCGAAAAGCTTACCAGTCTGGCCGGCATTGTTTCCTCCCCGACGCCTCCGAGCGGCAACATCCCCTTGCGCGTTATCCGCGCCTCAAAGTCGAATCTCAGGCGGTCCCTCTCCTCCAGCGAGAGACCTCCAAAGCCGGGGGGTTCCGGCCCGCCGGGCAACGCGCTATCACCGGAGAGGCCAAGGAGGTGCGACTTTTCCGCCGCCGTGAGGTTTGGTATCGCGCGAATGCTCCGCTCCCGGTGATCAAACCAGTAGAGCCACTGGGCTTCGAAGGGATAAGCAAGAAGGATGATCTGAGGACTTGAAAACCTCCGGACAACCCTGCTGAATTTCGCGGAGTTCGCCCACGCCGTGCATATCAGTCGTTCAAAGAATTCGTCATCAGGAATCTTTGAGGGGAGCAGAACCGGGCACGTCATCCCTTCCCTTTCAAGCCACCGGGTAATACTTAGGCTGTTCGGCAGCGACCGTGCCACGATGGCAACCGGCCTGACTTCCTGCAGCTCAAGCCCGCTCAAGATACTTTTCAGCGCAGTCCCTTTTGCGCGCCCCAACTCCGGGTCTCTGATCGCACGAACCACAGCGGCACAGGCTTCCGTGAGGGCGTTTGCTGTTGACTCCGGCAGCCACATCACGCGATCCGCGGCTGACGCGGAGAGTCGGTCTGCCACTTCAAGTAGCCTCGCCTGCTCTTCGGCGTCCGGCGGAGCAAGGAGGTGCGTGCACTGAAGAAGAAGATTGTAGATCTGGCCAAGAATCTGCTGCGTCTCATCTCCCTCGGATTCGACGAGCGAGGCTTGGCACGCCTCCAGTGCCCGTGCCGCATGCTCCAGATGTGCGTTCCTGCAGGAAAGAACCTCCGTTCGGAAGGCTGCCTCATTACGCGCCGCACGGAACACACCTCGGAAAAATCGCCCGTTCCTTCCCGCCGGAACCCCCATTTCAAGATCCGCGAGCGAAAATCGCCAGAATTTACATCCGCGATCATGAAGCTGCTGGAGTTTTTCCTCGTCCTCCGCCTCTGCGACGATTATCAGATTCTGGGATTCGGCGATGGCATCAAACTTCGCGAGATCACTGATTTTTCCTGCTCCATCGACCACGACAACCTTCGATCCCGGAGCCGCAAGACTGCATGCCGCCGCGACATTCTCAAGGCGGGAGCTGAGTGCCACAAGGGGTTCTCCGGCTGCCTGATAATTGTCGCGATGCCTTATTTCCCCGGATTCGCTGATCGACCCCGGCACTACAAGGTTGTCGAGCGTTGAGTGGACTTCTACGGCCGAACCTGTCAGAGAAGTTGTCGCGAGTGACTCCTCAACCTCGGCTCGTCCTCCAAGGAGCAGCACATAGTTCGCGGCCAACGACAGATTCCCGAAGGTCCGAGTTCCACTGAGTTTGTCAAGTATTGATAGAGGAGCCTGCCTGCGGGCCGTTTGGATGTCATCCTCGCGACCCTTCGGTATCTTGTGGGTTGTGGGCTCAATCCGAAGTATCTCCGAGATTGGCCAGTTGAATGCCGTTTTTCTCTTGTCGTTCAGAAGCTTCAGACGAAAGAATGTTCCCAGGCCCGGCCAGACTCCGCCGAATTCAAAGACTTCCTCGCCCGGAATCAGTCTTACGCGCTGACCGTTGCTGAAACTGCGTTTTGCATACTCCTCCGCCAGCCTCGGAAAATCCCCCGCGAATCGCCCCAGGGCGTACAGCGCTGCGCTGAGCGTCGCGAGCCCCTGCTTCCGCGGAAAAACGAAGCAGAACGACCGTTGCGACGTTTCCATCGCTGCAAGGAGGATGCCCATGAATGCCGCCAGATCCTCATACTCACCGTACCTGTGAAAAATGCGCAGTGACATAAGCAGCGGGAACCGCTGCCGGAGACCATTCTGCAGCTCATCCATGGCCTGCAGCCGCCTTCCGGCATACAAGGGCGGCAGCCTGTGTGCTGGATGCCCTGCCTTCTGTCCCGTTGAGAATTCGCGCGACCAGCGACGCGATCTGATTGGCGAGCAGAGGCGGTACCGCATTTCCGACTTGGCGGTACTGATGTGTACGCGGGCCGCAGAAGTAGTAATTGTCCGGGAATGTCTGCAGACGCGCCGCTTCGCGCACCGTAAAACTGCGACATTGCGTTTCGTCATAGTGAATGAAATAGTGCCCGTCCTTCGCAATGTGACTTGTGATGGTCGTGGCAGGACGGCCGGACATCTGAACCCGGAAACGATCGTCGAAGTGTCCCTTCTTCAGGGCGGCCCGGAGGTTTTTGTGATCGGGGTGCAACTCGGCAGGGAAATCTCCGAGCTCGGGGGATCTTCCGTGCACTCTCGCGTACGATGCCGAAAACAAGTAGCGGTGAAGATCCGAAATCATGTGGAACCGCGATGCATGGTTGCAAACGCCACCGATCGCGGCGTCGAGAAACCAGTCCGCTCTGTAATCAGTATCAGGGCGACAGCGAATGAACTCCGCCCCGCGGTCGGCCCTGAAACCACGGATGGCTCCGAGCGTTTCGAGCATACGCTCCCTGACCTGTCCGTCCTGCCCGTTCCGACGCGAACGCATAAAATCGGCAGTGAGAATACTGTCCAATGCAGTCCGCCACTCCTCATGCCCATCTTCGGTTCGACTGAGGCCACTGCGCAGCCGCGGAAGGCCACGCAGAACAGCCCGCGCCGATATGCACCTGCCGTGCGATTCGAGCGTTGGCATAACTGACCGGGTCACGTCTTCCCGAACACCGAGAATCACTACTCGATGGCGCGTCTGAGGGACACCAAAATCCTCACACTTCAGAACAAAGTCCCTTGGCTCGTAGCCGGGGTCAGTTTTCGCGCCTTCGCTTGCGGTGAACGAATACAGCGAATATCGGGCTCCGCCTTTTCTTCCCGTCGCTGCCACCGCACTCGGATTGCGAAGATCGTCAAGCATCTGCTGGAAAATCTCGCTGCCACCGACGTGCGACGAGAGCAAACCCTTCACATTCTCCATGATGAAGACCGGTGGCTTATGGACTGAAAGAATGCGGAGGTACTGCCGATACAGATAGACACGATGATCATTGCGGGAGATGCCGCCATTCCTCGACCGCCCCACCAGGGAGTAAGCCTGGCATGGAGGCCCGCCGCACAGCACCCATTGATCGCAGGATTGAAGGGCAAGACGTATCCGCCGATCCACTTCATCCGGGTCGACCGTTCCCAGCTCCGCTCTCCACGCCTGTTTCTCCGCAGCCGCCGCCGCCTTCGCAAACTTCCGGAACAGTTCATCCCGTGCGATTTCACCGCGAAGAAGGCAATAGTATTCGCGAGGCACTTCGCCGATGGGAAACTGGTGAAAGAAACTTCTCAACAGAAGCGTCTGGTGAGCCCAATACTCCATTTCGATTGAGAGAGAAATGTTGAAGCGCGCCGAGCGGGCCGCCGGGACGAAAGCCGAGAACCCCTCTCCGAGGCCTCCCGGACCCGCGAAAACGTCGATGATTGGAATCGAGCCACTGTTACCCATTTTGCGCCTTCATGAGTTTGTTACGCAGCATCCGCGACAGTTTGTCTTCGTTCCCGACTTCGCATTCCCACGCAGTAATTACCTTCCAGCCCAGCCGCCTCAGCGCCAGAGTGTTACGCTTGTCACGTTCAACATTACCGTTCAGCTTCGCCAGCCAGAACGCCCGACGCGTTTTCGGAACGACCGAGTTCCGGCATTTTTTGTGACGGTGCCAGAAACAACCATGTACAAATACGGCTGTGCCATAACGGGTGAGCACGATGTCCGGGCGACCGGGAAGGTCGTGGCGTTTGAGTGAAAAACGAAAGCCGAGTCTGTGCAGCAGGGATCGAACCCGGCGCTCAGGCTCCGTATCTCCGCCTCGGATTCGACTCATATTCCAGCTTCTACGTTCAGCCGTGAGTCTGTCCATTGCGTACTTCCTCTCCCCCACGCCGGCCTAGTCCTGATGTCCCGACGCACACCCAGCCCCGACCGTATTCACTGCAGCGCAATTTTTACGGCGATTCTAACACCCTGACCGGCAACCACAAGGATAGCGTAACTTGAAAGTTACTGGTATGCGCGTCGCCACTCGCTTCGTCAGAGCTAACGAGCCAGCCCGAGGGATAAATGGTTTCCTTGTGCTTCACAACCTGAGCAGCGGTTATGATAAGCCGAGGCGAATTGCTTTCTTTTTCAGTTCTTTTTTTGGCATACCGCGGTGCCCTCGCGTCTTGGGAGCAAGTGTACAATCTTTGCGGCTGGCGACGCCATTTTTGTTGTCAGACGCGATAACATCGCTCGAATTCCCAGTGGTCTGCCAGCGCAGGCGGTTCCAGCGCAGGCGGTTAGAGTAGAAATTACTGGAGCCAAAGGAGTGTTGGTCGCCGAGCGCACGAAGGGTTCCTGTCCTTAAACGTCGGGGGAGATTTGGCAAATTCGCTCAAAGGAAAGATCGGCTCCACGCGGGTTGGAGTACTTACCGTAACCGTCGAAGAATTCGACATCGTCCGTGGATTGTTCAAAGCAGCTAACGATATTCCGGCTACGGGTTATTTTGTCGAGCAATTAAAGAGCCCTCATAACTACGACGTCGTCCTAAAGAGAATCAACCAACAGACAAACATTGTTTCGTACGAGGTCGCCGGCGGTCTCCTTGAAGACTTCTTGCCGGAGCTCGTGATCCTGTTGGGAACTGCGGGAGGCAACAGCGCGCAAGATCATCTCGGCTTGGGCGATGTAGTGGTTGCGGAATATATTTCGTATGCTGGGTATTGGAAGTATAAAGAAGGAATGACGTTGGAGAGAAAACTTCCTCACGACCATCCTTCTAATTACCTCATGCAGAATTTCATAGAACCGCTTCGAGTTCGAACGGATCGCTGGAGGCCGAAGATTAAACAGCCAAGACCGCCCGAGGGGGATCAGGCGGAACCGAAAATGGTTATCGGAGAAGTCGTGTCAGGGAACTCTTTGTACGGCGATCCGACCAACGCCGAACAGCGAAGAATCATGTCGTACTTCGACAAAGCCTGCGCATTCGAGATGGAGGGATTTGGCGTGGGTCGGGCAGTACACTCTTTCCGAAATTCCGTGTACTACAACCCTCAATTCCTCGTGATCCGGGGAGTTTCGGATTTCGTGGACAAATACGCTGCACAGAACCAGACCTCTCGTGTGAAATGGACTCCGTATGCAGTGCATGCATCGGCCGCCGTGGCAATGACTTTGGTTGAGCAATATCTTCAGACGCCGATGGAAGAACCCCAGCCTGCGAAGCAAGAGGGGCAAAATGGCAACTAAACCTATCCCGATCTTCGAAGAGCTGGTTCGAACGATAGGTCGTCTGCCTGATCCAGTACCACGCTTCGATTTTACCCTGGGGTGGGCTGACGACTACGACAAGCTGTTCAGCAACGAGTTCTCAGAACGATCCGGAATTTTCGAATTGGCGACAAAGTCGCTCCGAACGGGGCGGGCACTATTGGTTGGACGTGGCGGCAGCGCCAAGAGCGTGATCCTAGCAAGAGTTGCCCGTGAAGCGATTGAAAAGGGTATTTTGCCGTTCATCGTAAGTCTCAAAGGATGGGTCGGTACCTCCTACGCGGATTGGAAGTCGCTCTCAAATCAAAATGAGCAAATTGCCTTTCTTTTCGAACGGTTTGGAATCTCCGGTTCACACCCGCGTGACGCCGACGCCCTTCTTCGTGCACGACAGCGCTTGATCTTGGTCGATGGACTCAACGAGGTGGATTCCGCGGTAGGACAACAAATTATCAACGCCTTGGACGATTACGCCAGATCCGCGATTAATACCGGGATCATTGTTAGCGATCGGCTGGTTCGCCGCGACTTATTGAGACCGGAGAGATGGAACCTCGCTTTGGTCTTACCGCTGACGACGGAGCAAATTGAAAGCGTTGTTACAAAGCACTTAGGCGATGCAGCGGGATTCCGACACGCGCCTTCTGATGCGAAGGCACTGCTCTCGACTCCTTACTTCCTCAATGCATTCTTGCAGAACGGTCGTTTCTCAGTGACGGAAAGCGGCCAAATGGAAGAGTTCTTCAGAACGCATGCACTGAGCGAAAAAGATCTTGCTACCGCATCGGCCGCAGCATTCACTGTGTACAGAGACTCTACCCGTACCTTCGCGTACGAGACATTCGCCGAGGTGGCAGGAGCCGATACCGCGCGCCGACTTGTCGAGGCGGGAGCAATAGTCAGGCACGGCCAGACCGCCTTCTTTGATCACCATCTCAAACACGACTACTTAGCGTCACGATTTGTGGTCAGAAATCGCCAAACGTGGGGCGCGGACACGTTCAACACGCTGACCTTCCACGGTAGCTCCTTCGAAACGATCGCGATGGCGATGGAACAAATAGGTGATCGCGAAACCGCCGACCTCTTCTTGCGCGAGCTGTACGACTGGAACATTTACGGCGCGGGCTATTCGATAGCTGAAGGAAGAGAAGAAAAAGTTAGTGCCGAAATGAGAACAATCATCCTCGCCATGTTTGCGGAAAGGCAGTGGGACATAGTCGTAGCGACATCCAATCGGGCGCGGGACACTCTTCGTCTTTTCAAGACCGACCTTGCACGAACGTTCTGGCGGGCGGCTAATCTACAGGATGTGTTCCGAGCGCTAGAGAAAGTGCAAACCGAAGACCCTCGATTTGCTGCCTGGCGCACCTTGTTCTCGACCCCGGCAGGCACAGCCGCCAGCGATCGTGCGGTCGCTCAACTTGGCGATAAAGATTCCGTTCTCGGCTGGACTGCCGCAAATGTTCTCAAGAGATTGAAGCTCAGTGAACGACAACAAGAAGATGTACGACATTTTGTTTCGACGAACCGAGCGGTCGCGGTTAGGTGGAGGGCGATCCATGTATTGGGGTCGTTCCCATCCACACCCAACCTGCTGGTGGTAAGGGATCAGCTGGGTTCCGAAGTAAGCCGCCTGCGCTTTGGAGCCACGCGCTCTCTTGTGGAAATGGCTGCATTCGGCGAAAAGGAGTTGGGTGAGAGAATCTTTGAAGCGATCGCGGACCGAGTAGCGCTTATCCGGGAGTACCCATCTGTTTTGGGTGAGTTGGAGCGGGTGTTGCTTATTGACGTTGGAAGAGCTCCACGATGGTGGGCTTTCGTTGCGGCGATACCTATTGAGAGGTTGAGGTCGCAAGGTGGAACGCAAGACGATGAAGTCCGATGGACAAGGTTGATCACGAACTTGGTTGCGGTGTACGGAGCGAAGACGGCCGATGGAGATTGAAGATTCGCACATGGAGAAGCTGCTTTCCATTGCCTGGGACGTAAGAGAATATGCATACGTTTTGGGTCCCACGAAAGTAGGTTGTGCCATCCTGACACGCAAAGGACACTTCTTTGCTGGCTGCAACGTCGAGCACAGATTTCGCTCCCACGACGTACATGCGGAAGTGAACGCGATAACAAATATGGTTACTGCCGGGCACACTGATCTTGTAGCTGTTGCAATTGCAGCAGAGCGGGAAAGGTTTACTCCGTGCGGAGCATGTCTGGATTGGATATTTCAGTTCGGGTCGGAAGATTGTCGCGTCCTTTCGCAGTCAGCGCCAGGTGGGCCCGTGAGAACCTACCTAGCTCGCGACCTGATGCCCCATTATCCCAAATAGTTGAGAACCTCAACGGTCTTGGCAGCGCCGGGTGAGACACCTTCGTTAAATAGATGTAATTCGAAGCCTCGGATTCGCAGTTTTCACGGCTTTAGGATCAACAAGATACAGCGGTGCTAGTAGCAAGGTTTTTCGAACGTCGTACAACTCATGCCACAACAAGCCTTCGACTCATCCCAGCTTCGGCGATTGGTTCGGGCGAAGGACGGCATGCAACGGCTGCCGTTGCTCCTAGAATAAATCTGACTCCTTTTCGCGTCCTAATCTAAGCAGGCTTCCGCCAAATAGCACGATGATGCCAGTCCATATCGTGCTCCAGAATCACTCAAGAGAACTCTCGGATTTTCAGCGCCAAGATTCTACCGTTCCTCGTCCCGTGCACCGAGGCTGGGCAGTATTGCCAAACCTGAAGTTTCAGAGGGTCGCTTTCTCCGATTACGGCCATAAGCGGCGTTAGAACCCGAGCTTCGGCGTGCTTCGCAATGGTAAGGAGTGTATGACGATCAGTAAGGCTCAGCCGTGTCGTGGAGTCTGGATGAGAATGCCAGTCCCCGAGGTACGTGTGCAGACGGCCCGACTCCTCGTACAGGCGAGCAATCTCCGATTCATGATACGAAGCGTCGGGCACGAAACTGATTTTCCTGTGCTTGGCGTGAGGACCGGGACCAAGAACATCGGTTATGACCGCTCCCTCAGAGTCGGCCAACCAGTACCCAACCAAGACACCTCCAGTTTCATTCGGCAACTTCCGCAGAAACTCTCTGACCATAAAAACGAGCGCGTTCTTGGAAATCCACACCGTCCCTATTGGTTCTTGCAGGCTTCGCATGATCCGTGCCGTTCGAGATCAAAAGTCTCCCAGCGAGGTGGAATCACTTTTCCCGCCAAATCCCGCAAGGAAAGGATTCCTACATCCCAGTCAATGCCCGGATAACCGTCCGACGCTTCTGAACAGAGTGTAGCGACCGACAAACGAACCCCGGTTAAGACTACCTCCATAATGTCAAAACTCGCACCCGTGAATGTGGGAGCCGCACATCCAGCAGGCTGGACAAGTTCCTTGGAGTCCTCTGGCGGAAGAGGAATTGCTCTCTCTTCCCAAAGATGTTGAAGGCACACCCAGCATCCCTTGGTTTTTCCGGGACGTATTCGAGTCACCCAGCCACCCCAAGCGCCCGGAGTCGTGGACGCTGAGACATAGGTAATGTGCTTTGAACGGGCCAAATCGGACAACAGGTGTTGGATGCCCACCTCGGCTGTGGCGTCGTAGAGCAAGTCAATATCTTGGAGGAGAGCGTTGAGAACGTTCAGATCAGATTCCTTTTGCTCAGCCGCACTTCCGATCATGTGAGTCCATATTTCAACATTCGTGTACGGATAGTGCTCACGAATAAAAAGTTTGAGGGCTTCCGTCTTTGGCATCCCAGCCGCCGCTAATCCAAGGGGCCATCGGCTGACGGTTCCCGGCTCCAGATGATCATGATCCAGCAATCGGAGATCGCCAATTCCGGCCTTTGCGAATTCTAGGGCACTGGGCGCACCTACGCATCCCAATCCCACTATTGCAATTCTCTTTTTCGACAGCGGCTTGAGTTCCGGCACACGCAACTCCAAGTCTGACTTCCCCCCTCGACCCGAACGCGCCAAATAAAAAACCTCTCGGGAGCGGAAGCCTTTGGCGCTGAATTGCAGGCGTACCACGAAAATCCAGCCATGTCCGGACTGTCGCCAGCCGGACTCCTCCGGGAACATAACACCGACAACCTGCATCCGGCCTTCTGGCAATTGCTGCCACGGAGCGCTCTTCACGGTGTAGCCCTTGCTGAGAGCGGAATAAATATCTTTGCCGCTTTGCCCAATCGGAGGAGTCTTACACCGGAACCAAATCCCAGAGATCACATTAGTGAACAAACCTCGAATCGCGTCCCCCGCTTGCACTAGAGTTTTTCCCGTGTTGTCTCTCATCTCGACAACCGCACCCCGTACTAATTTCTGTAGCGGTCCGCGAACGCCAATTACAATCTCGCCTTCTTCGACTGTTTCATCCAATTGCCATCCGCTGTCAATTAAGACATGCGCACCGGGTTGGTACGGATAGTAGTCCGTGAAGGGTTCCGCTTGATGCTCTTCAATATCGGCGACAGTCGAGCGGTCGTCACTGGCAGCGGCCTTAAGAACGAGCGGTAGGCGGCTGTGGATGAATCGAGCGACAGTATCGTCCACGTTCCAGTTACGGGTCGCCCTGCCGATGAGGCAGAGACTCTTGGAAAAGGGATTTTGGTGGTGGGGCAGGTTTAGATCGGGAGCAAACAATTCAAATCGTGTATACGGGTAAACATCCGGGAACCGCGCTTCGATATTGAGGACTTCACTGCCGTGCGGTACTTTCAGACGAAGAATGAGTGTGCCACGGGCAAATGCTCTCTCGTCACGCTCGTAATGTATCCGGGCAACGTCAAGGGCAGCGAGTTCGTATTCTAGGCGACCGGGCCAAAGCTCCCACCACCGCTTTAGCATCCACCCACGGGCCGAGGATGAGGGGGATGCGGCGGCTTGGGTGGGCCGGGCGGATGTGGCGGCTTAGGAGGCTTTTCTTCTTTTGCCATCGTACCTCGCTTCCTTACTAGACTAATTATAGCAGGTCGCTGTCATTCCTTGCCGCCTAGTCGCACGCCGGACAGCCTTCGGCTCTACGTTTCCCTAATGATGGTTCGCGGATTCTTGTCCTCACGCAGCGCCACAAACTTGGAATGACGAAGCCTATCGGCTGCCGTCCACTCCAAGAATTCCACCTGAACAACAGCCTCGGGACGCAACCAAATGCATTTCTTCATCTTTTCAGCCGTCAATTCATCGCCCCATCGCGACTTGTGCGTGTCCGGCAGATTGGCGAAGGGCATCGTGGGTGAGACGAGATGACGGATTTTCTCGAAAATCTCCCGACGTGATGCGGGGACAAAACCATTGCGCACACGAGCGACGTATATCAAATCCTTCCCTCGGTAATAGCCGACGATGAGCGAGTCGATTCCGTGCGGCCCCGGAATGTATCCACCGATGACCAACTCTTGTCCACGGTTCGCCCGGCATTTGACCCAAGCACCGGATCGTTTCCCGTCTTCGTACAGGCTCTCCTTGCGTTTCGCTATGACGCCTTCTAGTTGCTGTTGACGCACGGCTGCAAGCATGTCGCTCGCCGTCACCTCGAACTGTTCAGCGATGCGGATTAGGGGAGAGCGCAACCTTAGAACTGATTTCATCAACTCACGACGCTTGGTCAAAGGGAGTTTGGTCAGGTCGCGGTCATTGCAGACAAGAAGGTCGAAGATGAAATAGTGGATGCGCGAAGCTCCGCTGCGGAACTGTGCCAGCAGGTTGAAGTTCGGCCGACCAGAATCTTCCAAGGCAACAACTTCTCCATCGACGACCGTATCTTCGGGTAGCTCGCCAAGGGCTTCGACTAGGTGCGGGTACTGATGATTGAAGGATTTGTGCCGACGTGAGAACAGGTTGACCCGCCCCGATTTAACAGCGATGGCGCGGTAGCCGTCGAGTTTGATTTCGTAGACCCATCCCGGCCCATCGGGCAGCTTGGTGACCGGGGCGCATTCCATCGGCTCGATGAACTCGGCTTTTTTCTTCGGTAGGCTGGAAATGCTATTTTTCATTTCTCAACAGCCTTCGTAATTCCCACTTCCGTGTTTCGTCTCGCGGCGTCCTTCCGCTCGATCTTATCCATCCGAGCATTTTCCCGACGTGAACCCGATGGCGAGTTGGTTCCTCCCACACCTCGACAGTAACCCATCCTATCTGCTCGCCGGAACTCTCCCACCCGACTCGTTCCAGCTTCTGCAATCCCTTCAGTGCCGCCTCGTAAACAGATTCCGCCCGCACCCTAACGCTGTGCTCGACACCGTGGTCGTCAACCAACTTCACGACGCAGTCCCGCGTTTCTGACATGCCGCTCTCAGGAAAGGAAATCGAGGTAGAGGAAGGGACACTCAGTCTACTTCTTTTCGTCCCACAATTCACGGAAGAGTGGTGACCAACGCCATTGGGATAAGCGATAAGGAAAGCCGAGCCGGTGGGCTGACGAATTACTTCCGGGCTTTTACTGACACCGACACGACCAGCTTGCCGCCCGGTCGTCCGTACTTGTCCGCTATGCCCTGAGCGAAATCACGGATCGCGCCAGCGAGCCGCTTGGGGTCCTCGACGGAGCCGAAGACCTGCGCGGTCCTGCGTTCCGTCGCTTTCAGCAGACCGCGCCAGTCCCCACCGCGCAGGTTGCGCGGCCGCCGCTTGGAACCCAGCGAAATCGTTTCGCGAGGTTGCAGCCCCTCGCTCAACAACTGCTGCACGCGCCGCACGGTGACGTGCAGGTTGTTATGCACCCACTCCGTCCACGTCGGGTTGCCCGGAACCGGAACGCGGCGTCCCGGTTGCGCGAAGCGTTGACGTGCCTCGCGCAGGTACGGGATGGCTTCCCTCAGGTCGCGGAATCCCTGCACGCACTTTTCGACGAGTTCGGAGTCGCTGAGCGCCTTGGCGACCGCTTCGGGGTCGGGCGGTCGCACCACCTCGGTGCGCGGAAGCCCCTCGACGGCCGCGATGCGCTCGCCGATCCAGCGCAGGACGGGCACCGCCATCGAGTTTCCGAGTGCCTTGTAGCGCGGAAAATCGGGGCAGCGTTCCTCCGGCTTGCCCCTGTACGGAATCAGCGTGTAGTCGTCCGGGAATCCTTGCAGCCGCTCGCACTCGATGGGCAACAGCCTGCGCACGATTATCGGATCGCCCTCGTCGGAATCGGGACCAGTCGCCGGGTCTGGGTATGCGATTAGGGTGCCGTTGCGGATGCCTTCGATACCGTCAAGCTCATCTCCGTCGATCAGGAACGTCTCGTGGTTGGGGCGTCCGTTCTTGCCGCCGCACGACGTGAGGAGGCATCGTGAGAACTCTCCGCTGGAGGATTCCCACCCTGAAGCATCAAGGCAGACCTCAAGCGGGCCGAAATCCTCGTATTCGCTCCCTTTTTTTCGGCGCGGCGGAGCATTCCACGGGCCGCCTTCGCCGTCAAAAAGTACTTTGACGGCACAATCGTCGTCTCCAACACCGTTGAGATGTCCGACAACGAAAACCCTTCGACGGCTCTGGGGAACTCCGTAGTATTGAGCGTCCAGCACTCGGTACGCGAGACTATACCCGCATTCCGCCAGCGCCCCGAGAAAGGCACCAAAGTCCCGCCCTTTGTGCGACGACAGCACGCCGGGTACGTTCTCCCAGACGATCCATCGGGGACGCTTGCTCCTGACAATTCGCGCATACGCAAGCGCCAGCCGACCACGGGGGTCGCGGAGTCCACGGCGCTCCCCTGCGACGGAGAAGGACTGGCAGGGCGTTCCTCCGACGAGGACGTCGATTTCTTCTTTCTTGAATGTTTCGTTCTCATGGATTCTCGTCATGTCGCCCAAGTTGGGCACATCCGGGTAACGGTGCGCGAGCACGGCGCAGGGAAACGGCTCGATCTCCGAGAACCAAGCCGCCTTCCAGCCAAGCGGTTGCCACGCCACGGACGCGGCTTCTATCCCGCTGCATACGCTGCCGAACCTCATGGTCCAATCGTAAGGGCGGGACGACTTTCCTTGGTGGGCTCCGAGGCGATGTTTACACGAAGCGTCACTGGACCAGAGGACAGGTTATAGGTTAATCACAAAACAGCCGGGCGAGAGACGCTTCGCGATCTGCGGATAGTCAACTCATGATCTCGTCCAAATCGTCGATCTCGATCCAGTCCCGAAGGCGTCCGCTGCTGTGTCTGCTACTTAGTTTGAAAATCCTCGCGATCACCTAGCCACAAACGTGTTGCCGCCTGCCCGCCATTATGCATTTGCGAACAGCATGGCCAAGTACCATTGCCACCGTGCGGTCACGCAGCGAAACATGGTTCACAATCGGGCTGCTGCCCTCAGGTAAATGACACTTGTGAGGACACAATGATGAAGAAGGTCGGTTTACTGATTTCCATAGGAATCCTTTGTACGTCTTCCGGCTGCTCCAAGGGCTCAGGCAGTACTGTTCAGGCTAAGTCTATAGCAGTCAATCCTACGGCTGCGACGGTGGAAGCACAGCCTACTATGTTTGAATGGAATGGCGTCCACAACGGAATGTCTGTCGCTGAGTTCAAAGCCATCCGTGGCGCAAGATGCGGGGAAAGCCGTTCAGGGAATTACGCTTGTATTTTGGGAGACATGGGCAGCATAAGTGCTGGGTTCTTCCACGGACAGGCATACACCTTTAGGGTGTTTTGTGACACCGACCCAAGCGACAGGACCTATAAAGACCTTTGCAAACCTCTTCTTGCAGCGGTAAAGGGGCATTTTGGCGAGCTGAAATACGACGACGAGAAATATGGGCAGCGCGCGATTGGATGGACGTCGTCACTTGAACTGGCTCAATACGTGCCGCCCACTGAAAACAATGCTACGCGTAATGGCGTGCTGGAAGTCTGTAGCCCTCAATTAGCACCCCGAAGAGGTTGTCGTCCTCATTGAGCCGGTCGCTCTTGAAGGCGGCGTGGCGTTCTTCGAAGGCGTCGGATCGCGCAGTTTTCATGGTGCGCCCACGCGTGGAACGCGACGCCGGAGGAGGCAGCGCGACAGGTCGTCGCCGATCTGTTCGATCTACTTGCACGCGGCGGCAGCGTGTCCGTCCGCGTCGAGGAATTGGGCGGCAGGGAGCACACGCTTGCGGTGACCGTGAGCCGTCGCTAGTTGGGCGTGAACGTATGCACCAAAAGGTGTTTGCCGTTGTAGTGGTCGTCGTCCCTTGGGGGATTCATCCAATACTGGTCGCCGCTCAGTAGTTCTAGTGTGTACGTTATTCCAAGTTTTGGTTGCGAGCAGGCATGGTTAGCAACACCCGAGATGACCGCTTGGCAGCGGAGGAATAAGGCCCTCTCGGTTATGTTGTTCCTTACCACAATGCTGCGAATGCCTTCTGGGCTTACGAGGCTCTTCGCTACCTGCACCTGAGCGCCGTCCAGCGGGTCGTGCTCGGGTGTGGAGGCGGCTGATGACGTCGTCGGTTTCACGCTGTTGCCTTGCAGCAAGAGCAGCAATCGCTTTAGGTGCTCCTTCGCGTCCTCGGAATAAGGTTCGCCGATCGGGCCGATGCTGAACTCATTCTTCCCTCCTACCCCAGTCTGGTGAACGCAGATTCCATGATTCTTGCAGCCCACCTTCAACCAGCTAAAAAAAACACGAACCGAATCAGGATCAAGGTCTTTGGCTAAAGCAGACTCAATCGCATGAGTCGTGGGCTTACCGGGGTTAGTATTATCGAAGTCGAAGAAAACTTCGACTTCGTCTGTACGAACTTCTTTTGGCTCGAACTTGCCTGCCGAGTTGTCCGCTATCACAAAGTGCTGGTTCAAAAACCGAATTTCCTCCGCCATTGCCGCGCCCTTGGAGTCAGCGATGGATTGGGCGACCGCAACGGATGTCCCCGTTACCGACTGCTGCGCTCCAGGCGCCATGGACTGGTCTGTTTTCTTGGTGCAACCAATTATCAGAGATGCAGCAATCCAAAGCAGCGAGATCACAAGGACATGTCTCTTCATGCCCAGTCTCCTTTGCGAGTTCGGCTATGGCTTGACCACGCACGCCGCGATGTGTGTACCGTCGGGTGTAGGCCTGTTCGGGTCCATGAAATCCACGCCCGGGTTCATCGAGTACGAGTTGAGATCGTCGCACCCCTCTACGTACCAGTGTTTGACCGTTTTGAGCGTGTAAGTGATTCTCACTACCGGCTCTGGGCAGACACCATTACCGTGCCCGTCACTCAAGTTGGTATAGCACCGAAGTAAAATGGGTTCGCCCGTCAGCAGGTGTTTTGTAAGGATTAGCCTGACGCCGTTTCTAACGCCCGTTTCCGCCAGTCGGACTTGAACCCCATCCAGCGGACCGGCTGGGTTGAGACTCACAGGGTTCGCTACAACCCAACTCTGTGAATGGGTCTCTTGAGTGAACGACGTCCACTGATAGCCGGGTTTCCCCACCTCCACGTGGTAGGAGTCGGGAGCCAGAAAGAACGTGTACGCGCCGTTCGCGTCGGTATCTGTCTCCGCTTTTTGTTTGAATTCCGAGCTGTAGACTACGACGTGCGCCCCGCTAACCGGCTCGTCCTTGCCCGCAGTGACACGACCCTGCATAGCGGAGTGTCCGTCCGAAAGCGTTTTGTCTGGATACATGCCGTTCGCATCGGGCTTGGCGAATAAGTGATAAATTCGTTCACGAATGGATGTGCGAGCCGTACTCTCCGCGACCGCGACGGATGCCCCCGGTGCCGACTGATCAGCTTTGTTGGCGCAACCAATTAAGGATGCAGCAACCCAAACTACCGGGATGGCAAAAATACTTATCTTCATGCCCAGTCTCCTTCGTGAGTTCGACCAAAAGCTCAGGGTATGGAAGGCACCGTGGGAATCACCATGCTCCTGTGTGCCAGCCTGTTTCGGCGATAGTACGTTTGACCTTTTGATTCGAATCGAGTAACTGACCAAGAGAACAGGCAAGGAGTGTCGTCAGAGAAATGCTGATGTGCCACTGCCTGATGTGTTCTGTATCTCGCAGGCTCAAAACCTAACCGACAGCAACGCCATCTCGCCGAGCTTTCTTCACGTGTGCGGAGTAACGTGCAGGACTTGGCGAAGCACGATCAAAGGGGCGGGTAAGCCGATAGCGGATTGAGACCCACGCTCCGAGCCAGCGATTCGTGTCGGGCAAAAAGCCGAGCGTAGTTGCGACGGGCCGTTGTCGCCGAGTAGTTTGGGTAAGCACTAGGGCATGCCCCGATACGCGCCCACCGCTTGAGCTTCGTGATAAGCAAGTACGTTTTCAACTGTGGTCTTGCACGCATGTTTGGATTTTCCTCCGAGAATCTCCCGTTCAGCGCTCGTCACAGCAGCGGTCGGAAGCCGATTTCCGCAGCAATGATGGCAATTTCGTGTGTCCGGCTGAACCAACGAGCTTGCCGGGACTGCCAAAACGCTGCTTCACGAAATGGATTTGAAAGTGGCGGAATTGGTGCCGAATGGTGCCGCAAAAAGCTTGAGAGAGCAGGCGAGATGTGATCGCGAAACGCCATAGCCCCAGAAGGTCATCCTCGTAACCGAGACCACCTGACTTTCTGACCTTCTGGCGTTCTGACCTTCTGAGCGCTAACTACTTTGTTGCTCTCATAATGTATATAAATTATATTCAGAATGTCAGAAGGTCAGAACGTCAGAACGTAAGACACACAGATGTGACCTTCTGACGGTTTCACAGAGCCTCCGTCGCCGATAACGCCATCACAGCCTCGGGTTGCACCTCAGCCTCAGTTTCCTGCTCGAACTCATACAGGTGCTCCGCCAAGACCATGTACCAACGCCCGCCTCGCTGCTTGCGATGGATTTGGAACTCCTTGGTCAGTTCGGAGGCAGCCCGCTTCACCGTCTCTCCCGAGAAGCCCTGCTTTTCAAGTGCGGTATATACGTGATCGGACAGCATCGGCTTTTCGGCGATGATCGCGAGGATGCCGAGCTTCGCGGCACTACGCTTGCCGCCCTTGGTTTCGCGCTTCTCCCTCAACGCTTGGTTCGCCTCGTCCGCCTGCATCTTGGTGCTCTCGCCCCACACGATGCTGGGCACGGGACGCTTCAGACCGGGCACCGCCTCGGCGACGGTCAAGAGCTTGAGACCGTCGTGGTTATCTGAGAGGTTCCCCTTGATGCAGGTCATCATGTGGGCGTGTTCGTCGTCGGACTCCGAGTCCCGCGTGAAAAGCCACGCCGCACGGGCCGCCCCGGCGATGGACGATGCGCCCTGAATCTGGTCGATTGCCGCCGCGTCCCCACGCTTGTTGGTGTGGGCGATGCCCACGAGCGTAAGACCACGCGCCTCAAGCATGTCCTTCAACTCGTTCATGATCGGACGCATGTCCTTATCGTGGTTTGTGTTCCTGTTGCCGAACACCCCGGTGATGGGGTCGATGATCAGTAGCCTGATGTCTGGATGCTTCTTGATAAGCTGCCCGATGATGGCGATGTCTTGGCTGAGGTCAATGCCACGGCGGTCAACGCGGTTGTAATCGCGGTCGTATACCTCGAAGCTGCTGTTGTCCAACAGTTCGATGTTGGCTAGGCTTGCGCCTGCGCGGATTAGCCGGGGGATCACCGTATTTTCGAGCGAATCCTCACCTGCGTACAACAGAACCTTTTGGGCACCGTGTTCGTTCTTGCAGTCTGGGAAGTCTGCGCCGGAAGATACGCGGGCAGCCAGATCGGTAGACCAAAGGGATTTCGCGTTGCCGGGTTTGCCCACACCGTAGGTGATGGCACCAGCGGGGATGCGGTTGAACCACAGCCAGTCTACGTCCTTTGGGGTGACGGTGGAGGCGTTGATGGAGGACACCTTGGTGACGTACTGGGTGGTGATGGTCTCACGACCATCCTTAACCTTGACGTCGTCAACCCAGTGACCTAGCTCAGCGCGACCAGCCACGGGCTTGAATGCTTCAACCTTCCGGGCATCGCGCTCCTTGTCTTCGAGGGCGGCAACGGATTGGCGCTGCACGTCCCCCTTGGTGAGGGACTCGTTGGGCTGTGCCTTCTTCGCCGCTTCCTTCCCGGCACGCAGACGCATGCGGCGGGCATCGCTCTCGGCGCAGAGTTGCCGGGTTCGCTCCCTAATGCACTCCGCGCACTTGGTGACGCCCTGTTTGAACTGCTCGACGGTGATTTTGTCTTCACCGCAATTTTCGCACTGTAATGGCATATATCTCACCTATTGTTTGTTGCACTCAGGTTGCGAACCTGCATCTCTTGCGCGGGATTGATTTGAGGGAGCCGGGTGAGATGAGACGGCTCCCTCGGTACCCTTGGGCACCCGCACTTATGAAAGCCGTAGTCACTTCTTCGTCCTGCGGTAGGGCCGCCTGTGCAGCCCGATCTGGTCACACCAGCGGTAGGCGGTCGCCCGGTGAACGCGCAGAGCCTTGGCTGCCGCTTCCACGGTCGAGCCTGCCGTCACAAGCTCCGCGAACCTGTCGCGGAGAAACGCTAGTCTTGGTCTTCCTGTATTCATGTCCTCTCCTACAGTCAGAAAGTCGCAAAACTTAAATACTGACAAATCGCCAATGTCGCAAAAGTTCGCTACCGTCCTCGCTTATAGAAGGTCGGCGCGTAAGCCGACCGGACAACGAGGCTTTATGGAAAGACCGAAATGCGAATGGAATGGAGGCGGCAAGTGCCTGCGCGGGGCTACCCGCGTGGTGGGCTTCGTCCACTCTGACAGGTTCCGCCTAAGCTGCGAGGAGCACGTGGAAAACTGGGGACGGCATGGACGGGGCTACTGGGTGAGCAAGCTCGAAGGGTTCGTCGGCAACTGGGACAACGTTATCGAGGACATGCTGCATGACAACCAGTGCATCGGCGCAGCGAAACAGGCTGGTGCTCTTCGTGTCGCGGAAAGCTACCGAGAGCAGCTTGGCTACGTGAAGAAGATGGCAGGTGCGGCACGAGAACAAACACGGCCCGCATCGAACAAGCCGACCTGACTCCCGGTCGTTCCCGGCGATGCGCTAGACGTGGCGGCGATCCGTCAACGTGCGGAGAGGATTCTGACCCGGCGCAGAAGCTGCGGCGGCGAAATATCGACCTAGCCTCGAACGTGAATAGGCTGGTCGGAGTGCGTAGCTAATTCGACCTTTTCTGGGCTCGAATTACAGCCGAGCGGCTAATCGAGGGCTTTTCGAAGCGCGGTTCTGTAACTTGAGGAGTCGACAACATGGAAGGGCTCCCGGTTCGAGGTACGCGGGTAACCGAAACGTTCGAACCCGGCGCTCTTTTCTAGGCTTGATCGTGTGGAATCGCTGCGGCCCGGCACCCCAACAATTCAGATTTCCTCCAGAGCGGTAATATATAGTGGACAGCTACGTGGGTCTCACACCCCACCGCTGATACTCACCGGGAAGTTCATCTCGCAATGCTGGGCGCAAGGGAAAACCTAAAGTCCGGCCATAGGAGGACACACTAAATGTCTATCGCTTTTGAATGACCGACCTGTTCGCCTTACTTGAGAGCAAACCAGTATGGAAGATCGAAGAATTGGAAGAGGTGTTAGAAATTTCCGCCAAAACGCTCTACAAGCAGGCGGCACGTGGCAAGTTGCCTGCGATTCGAATCGGCTCGTGCGTTCGCGTGTACGGTAAGGGTCTAGCTGACCATCTTCGAGGCAAGATGAAGAAGTGAGGGCTTCTGTCCCGGAGCTTTTCTGCCTTAGCTACATCGTCGGCTTGTTCTTCAATTCTGGAAAGCCAAGACTCGATGGCATGGTCTCATCCGACTTCGAACTGGAGTCCGGTAACACATAAAGAGTCGCCAACCATCCGGGGCAATTATCCGCAGCGCCGATGTACTGAGCCAAGGTTTCCAGATCGGAATGTCCCATCCATTCCATCACTCTTCGAATATCGTTCCGCTTCAGTGCGTATGAGGCAAAGCTCGACCGAAAATAGTGGACGTGGAAACGGTGACACTCCCTCCGGGCAGCGCAGCCCCAGCAGAAGCCGCAGTTCAGCCCAGCTTTCCTCGCCTTGGATTTCAATGCATAGAGAATTTTGACGTTAGGCAGATCGTTCTTGGTGCCCAGCACGAAAACAGCGTTCGGACGAAACGCACGCAAGCGCAGCAACTCATTTCGAAGTTGGGGGAACAGAGGTATATCGCGGGCCTCGCGATCCTTGAGTTCGAACTTTATGGTCTTGCCCTTGTGTTGGATTTCGTAGCCCGCGAGACGGATCACGTTTGCTTCGAAATCTACCTGCTGCCAGAGCACGTGAGCCAGTTCGTCGTCGCGCATGCCTGTCAGCAGGGCAACCATGAAGAGCGCGTGATGGTATGGATCGCAGACCGCGAGAAGAGCAGTCAATTCAACGCCGCTGTAGATACGGACTTTCTTTTTCTCGTAGCTCTTTAATCGCTTGTGGACGGAAGGAGTGATGAGTCGCTTAGGCTCCAATCCACAGTAGAAGAGAAAGCCACGGAGGCTCGTGTATCGCCGAGCGCGAACCCCATCAGAGTAGCGCTTGTCCAACTCATCGCAGTAACGGATGACATCTGCTTCGGTGATGTCTTCGGGGATTGTCTTGCCGCAAAGCGGAACAAACTCCTCGACGATGACCGTGTAGAGCTTGATTGTGTCCTCGTCTAGTTTGAGCGAAGGGCTGCGCTTCTGTTCGAGAAACTCGCGACCGTACTCTACCAGCGACTTCCGTTTGACAGGAGCGGGAGTAGGAATGATGTACCCGGCAGTCTTGGCTGCGTTCTTGAACTTGAGTTCGGATTTCGCCCTTTGTAATTCATCCAGAGCTTCTGAGGGATCGTTCCCGAGCTTCTTATAGCGAGGCAGCCGCCCTTCGTAGCGACAAAGCACGTAATGGCCATCGGGCGCGTGAACCTCTCTCTTCCTCTTGCCCCTGCCGAGAAACATGAAATCTGGTTTGACTCTTCCCGTCTTGCCGATAATTGCTTGTCCGCGACGCCAGCCGAGTCCGGGAATCTTGGCAGAGCGGAGTAGGGTAACCGTTTCGTTTGCCATTGCCACTGGGGTTCCTTCGTCCCCGAATGGCTAATACTGACTTTTCAGAATTTTCGAGCTAAATTCGAGCTATGGAAAGTCGGTATCGGGCAATGTCTTGCAAGTCATTGAATTGCAGTGGTTTCAAGACACCCCTTCGCCGCCGCAATATTCTCCCCCCCTCTCCGCCAGAACTTCCTTTCACCGCATATTTGCAGGGGTTTTTGAAAGCTGATAGGGTCTTGGTGTCTATAAATTCGCAAAAAATAGATGCCAAGGACTCAACCATGTACACCCACGCAATGGTGCTTCCTCAATCCCTGTGAAAGACGGTTGAGCATTTCACTGTTTCGTCCAGGAGTTCCGGTTGCGAGAAATCGCAGTAGTATGGGTTGGCACAGGCAAGGAAACGGCGCTCTCGATTGAGAAAATTGATTTGGCTCGAAAGTTGATTGGGCTCGAGATCTCTCGGTAGGTAGATACCTTACAGCGTTCACCCTAACCTTAATTACACGCTTTGCTCGATTGTACCTTAAGGGATCTGACGTTAGCCTCAGCGCGGCTAGTGGCTCGATTTGGATCTTCTGAGGGAAGTTCCCGCCTTTCCTCCTCCCGGCCTAATTTCTCAAACGCAAATTGGAATGGTTCCCAAATGGGAGTCAATGGGCGTAAGCCTAGCCCGAGGTGCTATGAACGCTCCAGCCGCTGAATCTCCGTGGTTCGCGTTGGTTGTTCGAAGCCGATGGGAAAAACTCGCGGCTACATCACTGGTGAGCAAGGGGCACGAGTGCCTTTTGCCTGTCCGCAAAGAAAGGCGACGCTGGTCGGATCGCTGGAAAGAGCTGGAGCTGCCGCTCTTCCCTGGGTATCTGTTTTGCCGATTCCAGACTTACGAACGCCCGGCAGTACTGAGCATCCCGGGAATACTATCCGTTGTCGGATTTGGACGCACACCCGCACCCGTCGATTCGAACGAAATTGCCGCAGTGCAGTTGATCGCGCAAACGGGATTCGCGGCAAAACCCTGGTCGTACATAGAAGTGGGCGAGGTCGTGCGCCTGGAGCGCGGGCCGCTGCAAGGATTGACTGGCATTGTTCTTCACTGCAAATCGGAGTCAAAGCTCATTTTGTCCGTGACACTCTTGAAGCGCTGCATCGCGGTCGAAATCGATCGCGAATGGGTGAGCAAGGTCCCAGCGAGCGCCGGAACCATACTTAGTCACTTCGCCGAACAGCTGGATGTTTCCATGGTGAGGTGTCGACCTGAACTTCCTACCCG
>Ga0307478_10000592_pt1 | contig 36115 bp, 30 predicted proteins | sample atmos_gasesECM4C_2_FD_203713 | JGI IMG/M metagenome (GOLD analysis project Ga0307478, IMG submission 203713) | Hardwood forest soil microbial communities from Morgan-Monroe State Forest, Indiana, United States - atmos_gasesECM4C_05 | ecosystem: Environmental > Terrestrial > Soil > Temperate...
AGCAGCTTGAGCGCACAACTCCCTCCAGCGCTCGTTGTTGCCTCCCATGACGAGGGTCCTCCCGACCATGCGCGTCCAAATTGTGTGACGATGAGCACAGCTTAGCCGCGTCAGCAACGGAGGGTCAGTCGTTTTCCCTACGGAAAAACAGTTATTTCGTGAGGCCGAGCTCGGCATTGAATTGCTTGAATGTTCGGTAGCACTCACAGGACTGCTGCTCGAGCCCGGGACGATTCACGATCAGGATCGATCCGCGGCTGCGCGCGACGATGCCATCGCGTTCGAGGTCGGCTAAAGCAACACTGACCGTGGGGCGGTCCGTGCCAATCATCTTCGACAGGAAATCGTGGGTGGTGGTGATCAGGTTCGTATCGAGCCGGTCACGGGTGACGAGCAGCCAGCGGGCCATGCGTTGCCGAACGTTGTGCAGGCGGTTGCAGGCCGCGTTTTGGGCAAACTGGGCCGAACGGATCCCCAGTCGCCGGACCAGGGTGCGACGGAGTTCCGGCAGGGTCTCGAGGGCGCTCTTCATGATGGCGCCGTCGACCTGGAAGCCATCGCCGGGGACTTGCACCACGATGCTGGGGGTGAAATTGTCGAGACCGGCCGCCAACGGCAAACCGATCATGTCTTCGCGGCCCGAGACGCCGACTTCCACACTGCGGCCGTCATGGGTCTCCACCAGCATCGAGGCCAAGCCACGGTTCACAAAGTAAACCGTATTGATCGCGGCGTGCTCGCGCTGCAGGCAGGCGGCGAGTTCGAGAGGCGTGAACTTCAAATGCGGCTGGATGGCCTCGAATTCGGCCTCGGGAATACGCAGCAGAATGGTGTTGAGGACGGGCCTTCCGTTCACCGCCCTTTCCCCATTGAGCTTGGCGCCGTTGGGTCGAGTTGGCGTGAAATCCTTCACGCTTGATGAGATGAACTCGTGGTGAAACCAGGGTCGTGTTTTCGCTGTACGGTGGATTTCGTTATCGGGTAGAGCCGGCTCGGGGGATTCTGACTGCACCGGGCACAAAGCGGGGCTGTTTATGCCGTGCAAGAGGCGGGCTCTGTCAATGGGAACAGGAGGACGAAATCGGGGCAAGTGTAAGTCAGCGAGGGTAATATATTTCTAGCAAATCTGTCCCATCCACCATTTGCAGCATGTTATACTGAAGGTATAGAGCAAAATTAAGGGACGCGGCCTCATTCCGGGCCGTGTTTTTCTTTGCGCGCTGTTTTGCTCAAGGCCGACCATTGGGGATCAACGTAGGGGCGAGGATGGAAAGTCATTTCGTACGGCATTATCTGTGCGGACATCATCTGTACGGACATCTGGGGCTTCGCAGGCGACTGAGTGCAACAGGCGCCAACCCGGTAATGGGACGAGGTTCGGATGGGGCACCGGCAAGCTTGCCAAATATCGGCATCGCATCAGCAAAATCTTTAACTTGGGAATGCATGTGCGGGGGATTTATAGTCGAAGGAAGTTCCGTCTTTGCGCGCCACTTCCGCTCCGCAACCCGCAGCACGGGAGTTTGCATGAAGTTGCTGTTCGCGGTTTGTCTGTTCCTCCTGCCCGCCTTTGCACAAAACCAGAGCACCAGCGAGCGGGACGCGCCATCGCAACCCCTGCTCAAGGCGAAGATTGGGTCGATGGCAAATTATCAATCTCCCACCACCATCGACCGGCTGAAGTGGTTCACGGTAACCACGGCCGGCCCCTTGAGTTTGCTGGGGGTCGGCCCGATCAGTTCGGGGTGGGGGACGATGCTCGACAAGCCGAAGGAGTATGGAACCCAGTGGGAAGGCTTCGGACAGCGTTACGGGATGCGGCTCACGGGATTATCGACGGGAAACGCGATGGAAGCTTCGCTGGGCGCACTGTGGGGGGAAGACCCGCGGTATTTTCCGTCGCCGCGACGTGGGTTTGGTCCGCGGAGCAAGTACGTAATCCGCTCGGCGTTCCTGGCTCCGCGCCGCGACGGGCAGTGGCACCCGGCTTACGCACGCTTTGTCGGAAACGTGGGTAGCAGTTTTCTCTCGAACACGTGGCGAGCGCCGAGCGAGAACGGAACGGGAAGCGCGCTGATCCGAGTGGTCTGGGGGGTCCTCGGGGACATGGCCGGCAACGCCTATGCGGAGTTCTGGCCGGACGTGAGGAAGAAGGTGTTTCATCATTGAGTGATCGGGCGATCGGGTCATCGGGTCATCTGCCCATCAATTCCGGGCATGGTATTCACGGCCGCATGAGCAGCGACGGTGTGCTCACTTCAACCGATGGCCCGATCACCCGATGTCCCGATGGCTCGATGACGCGATGGCTATGCTAGTCTGAGCGCCATGACCGACGTGGTTACACAGCAAAAACAATTTCTCAGCGACAAGGTTGCCCACTTCACCGAGTCAGTGATTCGGGAGATGACGCGGCAGGCGATGCTGCATGGGGCGATCAACCTGGCGCAGGGGTTTCCGGATTTTTCGGCGCCGCCGGAAATCAAGGTTGCCGCGCAAGAGGCGATTGGCGCCGATGTGAATCAGTATGCGATCACCTGGGGCGCAAAGAGCCTGCGAGGCGCGATCGCGCGGCAGATGCAGGCGTCGCAAGGAGTGGCGGTCGATCCAGAAAAACAGGTGACGGTATGTTGCGGGTCGACCGAGGCGATGATCTCGACGCTGCTGGCGGTGTGCAACGCGGGCGACGAGGTGGTGATCTTCGAGCCGTACTACGAGAACTACGGGCCGGACTCGATCCTGAGCGGGGCAAAACCGCGATTCGTCAAGCTGCGGCCACCGCACGAACCCAAGGGCGAGTGGACCTTTGACGAACGCGAACTGCGCGCAGCGTTTCACAAGCACACCAAAGCGATCATCGTGAACACCCCCAACAATCCGACCGGCAAGGTGTTCACGCGGGCGGAACTGGAGTTGATCCGGGACCTGTGCGTGGAATTCGATGTGCTGGCGATCACCGATGAAATCTATGAGCACATCCTGTACGACGGGACAAAACACATCTCGATGGCGTCGCTGCCCGGCATGGAAGGGCGAACGGTCACCATCAACGGGATGTCGAAGACCTACAGCGTGACGGGCTGGCGGGTGGGCTGGACGGTGGCGCCGCCGCGGATCACCGACGCGATCCGCAAGGTGCATGACTTTCTGACGGTGGGGGCGCCGGCTCCCCTGCAGGAGGCGGGCGCGTCGGCGCTAAGTCTGCCGGAAAGCTACTACGCGAAGCTGGCCGAAGGATACCGCAAGCGGCGAGACCGGCTGGTGCCGGCGCTGGAAGCGGCTGGATTCCGGTGCTTTCTTCCGCGCGGCGCGTATTACGTGATGACCGACATCAGCGCCTTCGGGTACGCGGATGATCTGGCATTCACCAAATATCTGGTGAGCGCGGTGGGTGTGGCCGCGGTGCCGGGATCAAGTTTCTATCGGGATCCGAAGGAGGGAGCGCAGCAGGTGCGCTTCGCGTTCTGCAAGCGCGATGAAACGCTGGATGCGGCGGCGAAGCGGTTGAAGCAAGTGCATCCGCTGGGTGGGGCCGGGAGAAGAAGCTGAGTGAGCGAACATGCCCGACGTTTCTTTGTCCTCACCGGCGGCCCCGGCTCGGGCAAGAGCACCTTGATTGACGCACTCGAGCGCGCGGGCTATGCACGCTCGGTGGAAGCGGGGCGCGGAATCATTCAGGAGCAAGTAAGGATTGGCGGGCACGCGCTGCCCTGGGGAGATCAGCGGCTGTTCGCGGAGTTGATGTTGTCGTGGGAGATGCGTTCCTATCGCTTGGCCGAGCAACCGGATGGTGCTGTATTTTTCGACCGTGGCGTTGTCGACGTGCCGGGCTACTTGAGGCTTGTGGGGCTGCCAGTGCCGGACCACGTTCGCAAGGCGGCGGAGCTGTTTCGCTATAACCCCCGCGTATTTGTGGCGCCGCCGTGGCGGGAAATTTTTCGTTCGGACGCGGAGCGTAAACAGGACTGGGATGAGGCGGTTCGGACTTACGAAGCGGTCGCGGATGCGTATCAAAGCAACGGATATGAACTGGTGCACCTTCCGCGTGTTTCGGTGAGCGAACGCGTGCGCTTTGTGGTGGAAACGGCGGGCTTGCCGGCGGCGACTAAAGTGCGAACGGCTTGAGAGGGCGGTTCCTGGAGGTCTGCTGCAAGAAATGCATAGGTCCTACGCTGCGTTCGGCTCGCACCTCACTCCGCTCAGGATGACGAATTTCAGGAGAATTACGTCTCGCCTTAAAGCGAGATTGATCGACCGTTTCCACAAAGTTCTGGAGTATACTGCGAGAAAGCTCTTCATTCCTCTCTCGGGAAGCGCATCATGTCTTTGAAAGCAGTAGAAGAAGAGGTATCTGCCGAGGTTCCGGCCGACGATTTCCAGGCGCTGGAAGACAAGGTTTATCGCACTATTGAGATGTACAAGGCAGCCCGGGAAGCGCGCGCGGCCGCCGAGCGCGAGGTTCAGCGCGTGCGCCAGCAATTGAAGGAGCGCGACGAGGAACTGGAGATGCTGCGCCGGGAAGGGGTGCAGCTTCGCAAGGACCGCGAGGAGGTGCGGCGACGCGTCGAGAAAATGATGCGGCAAATCGACGCAGCCGGCGAGGAACAGGTCGCCAGCTAGAACTGCGCGCAGGTTTGAGCGAGAGGAGAAGATCCGACATGGCCACGGCGACGCGACAAAATCCAACGAAAGACGCGAATAATACCAGCGTGCGCGTGGAGATCTTCGATCAGGCGTATAACCTCCGTGGATCTGATCCGGAATATATCCTCAAGCTGGCGGAGTATGTGGACACCAAGATGCGCGCGGTGGCGGAGCAGACCAATACCATCGACACGGTGCGGCTGGCGGTGCTGGCGGCACTGAATATCGCGGACGAATATCATTTGCTGAAGCGCAACAGCAACGCGGGGTCGGTGTCGTATGTGCAACGCGCAAGCCGACTTGCGAATGCGCTCGATGAGGTGTTGGAGGACGAAAAGCGGACCGGCTAATCAAACGAAAGTAACATTTTGAAGTGGGAGCCGCAGCGTTTGCGGCTTTTTGTTTTTTTGATGAAGGGGCTTTGAGGACCGGAGTGATCCCAGGTTCGCGTCCAAAGAACGGACGCGAACCTGGGGCACCGAGCTTTCAGGAAAATAGCAACCGCGAAGGTGCATGACCTACGGAGGCAAGTCGGATGCCAACTTTTTACAGGACAGGACTTGCGAAACTCCGGCAGTTTGCCTAGCATCCAGCTGAAAGCCGGCCTGCGGCGTTGGTGATGGTGGTCACCGATTTTTGAACCAACACCGAATGAACGGGGACTTGACTCGAACTAAGATCCGGTGTGCGATGCTCCGCCAAGCGGAGATGCCTAAAGGGTCTCGGCAGGTTCCCACCGTCTAGGACGGGTTCATTCTCGGCCCACCGCACGGCTCAGCGGGTCGGCTTTTACTACAGTCGTTGGTCCTTGGCTGCTGGTCGTTGGCAAGTCCTGTCCAGCGTTACTCCTGATAAACTGGATTTCGACGCGATTCTGTCTTCAGGCATCCAATAAAACGTGTATCCCCAACTTTTTCATATCGGCCGGTTTTTTCTGCCGACGTACGGGTTCCTGGTTGCGACCGGCGTATTGCTCGGGCTTTGGATCAGCGTGCGCAATTCGGCGCGTCAAGGCATTGATCCCGACAAGGCCTGGAACTTCGGAATTCTCGTCGTGCTGGCGGGGATTGTGGGCTCGAAGGTGTTGTACGTGATCTACGAGTGGAACCACTCTTATGTCACGTGGAGAGATATTTTTAGCCTCAACACGCTGCAGTCTGGCGGTGTGTTTTCGGGCGGCCTCATTGGCGCGTTGCTGGCGGCGGCCTGGTACATCCGGAAAGAACATTTACCGCCGCTGGCTACTTGTGACGCGTTTGCGCCCGGGCTGGCGATCGGGCACGCGATCGGGCGGCTGGGATGCTTTGCAGCAGGCTGCTGCTGGGGCAAGCCGACGCATGCGTGGTGGGGCGTGACGTTTCGGAATCCGGTGGCGAATCAGTTAGTGGGGACGCCGCTGAACGAAGCGCTGGAGCCGACGCAGCTGTTTGAGTTCGCGGTCGAGCTGGCAAATTTCTTTCTCCTGATGTGGATGCTCAAGCGGAAAAAGTTCGATGGGCAGGTGTTTGGCGCGTACCTGGTGCTGTACGGAGTGGCGCGATTCTTCATTGAGTTTCTGCGGGGCGATCCCGGGCGTGGCTCGGTATTTGGCGGAGTGATCAGCGGGACGCAATTGATTGCGATCGGGCTGGTGCTGCTGGGCGGCGTGATCTGGTGGTGGAAAGGCGGACTGCAGGCGACGGGGGACAGGTCCCAGGTCACGGGGGTCAGGGGTTAGGGCAGGTGACCGGTCACAGGGATCGAGCCTTGAGTGTTGGGCGTTAGGTCTTACGGCTGTTTGCGGTCTTGCACTCGTCGCGCGGTAGACTCTTCTCGAAGGCAATGCCCCAAAAATTTCCAGAAACTTTTTCGGTCGCAGCCGAGGAGGCAGGGCTGCGGCTGGATCAGTTCTTAGTGTCGAAGCTCGGCGATGTGAGCCGGGCGCGGGTGCAGCAACTCATCGAGCAGCAACTGGTGCAGGTGGATGGGAACGCGGCGAAGGCTTCGCTGCGCCTGCGGGGCGGCGAGCGGATCCAAGTGCTGGGGCCGGCGGTGGTGGAGCCGCTACGGGCGATTCCGGAAGATATTCCGGTCGATATTGTGTTTGAAGATGCAGACCTGGCGGTGATCAACAAACCAGCGGGGATGATGGTGCACGCCGGCGCAGGCGCGACCGAGAATGCGCGAAACCGTGGAACGCTGGTAAACGCGCTGCTACACCGCTTTAGCGCACTTTCGGGCGTGGGCGGTGAGTTGCGGCCGGGGATTGTGCATCGCCTGGACCGGGAGACCAGCGGGCTGATTGTGGTTGCCAAAAATGACGACGCACACCGCAAGCTGGCGGCGCAGTTTGCCAAGCGGCTGGTGAAAAAGACTTATGTCGCGCTAGTGCATGGCTGGGTGAAGGCGGACCAGGGGACGATCAACAAGAGCATTAGTCGCGACAGCGTGCGGCGCGTGCGGATGACGACGCGGCGCGCGGGCGGGCGCGAGGCTATTTCACATTATCGAGTGAAGAAACGGACCGATGGGATGTTCGGCAAGTTCACGCTGCTCGAGGTAAAGATCGATACGGGGCGAACGCATCAGATCCGCGTGCACCTAGCGTCGCTGGGGCATCCGGTGGTGGGCGATACGGTGTATGGCGCACCGGCGCAGATCAAGGCAGGGGGAGCCATGACCGCACTGGGGAGGAATTTTCTGCATGCGGGGGCGCTGGAGTTGCGGCATCCGCGGACGGGCGAGGTTCTGTCGTTTGCGCGGGACTTGCCGGGGCAATTGGAGGAGTTCTTGGGACGAGTGGAAGGCAGGGAGAGAATCTCTTAAAACGCAGAGAGCGCGGAGAAATGGCGCGGAGGGCGCAGAGAAAGGCTCTTAACCGCGGCAGAGAAAAGCTCTTAGCCGCGAGAGAAAAGCTCTTAACCGCAAAGGGCGCGAAGGTGGCGCAAAGGACGCGAAGAAGACCGCGAGCATAGACATGGATTGGAAGGAAAATCTCTTAAACGCAGAGAGCGCAGAGAGATGCCGCGGAGGGCGCAGAGAAAGGCTCTTAACCGCGGCAGAGAAAGGTCTTAACCGCGAGAGAAAAGCTCTTAACCGCAAAGGGCGCGAAGGTGGCGCAAAGGACGCGAAGAAGACCGCAGGCATAGATACAGTTTGGTATGAGGGAGAAAGGAAACCTTCTGGCGTAGAGCCGGGCATAGACATAGTTTGGTATGAGGGATCGGGGAATTTTGGCGGGAGCATCGACTGGCGAAGGGCGGCTATAATGAGTTCGATGAGTCTTCGTGGTTTAGTGCTGCTGGTCGCGATGGGCTTGTGGGGCATCGCGGCGAGCGCGCAGGGCAGCGGGACAGGTGTGTCCTCCCCTGCGTCCGCTTCGGCGGCTACGCCTAGCGTGCAGCCTGCGGCGCCTGTGCAACCGGTTTCCTCCGCCAAGCCGACGGCGAGTGGAGGCGGGCAGCAGTCCTCGACGAACCAAGACGAGTCGGTTGCGACCATCCGCAAGACGGTGAACGAGGTGAATGTGGTCTTCACCGTTACCGACAAGCATGGGCGCTACGTCAAGGATCTGAAGAAGGACGATTTTCGGTTTATTGACGACGCGAAACCGGCGGAAGAAGTGAAGGATTTCCGCAATCAGACCGATCTGCCTTTGCAGGTGGGGTTGCTGGTGGATGCGAGCAATTCGGTTCGCGACCGGTTCAAGTTCGAGCAGGAATCGGCAATTGAGTTCTTGAACCAGACGATCCGCCCGAAATACGACAGCGCCTTTGTGGTGGGATTCGACGTGACGCCGGAAGTAACGCAAGACTTCACCGACAATACCGAGAGTCTTTCGCGCGGAGTCCGGTTGTTGCGGCCGGGCGGGGGAACGGCGATGTTCGACGCGCTCTATTTTGCGTGCCGAGATAAGCTGCTGAAGGCGCCGCGCGGCGGGCCATTGCGGCGCGCCATCATTCTGCTGAGCGATGGCGAAGACAATCAGAGCCACGTGACGCGCGAAGAAGCGATCGAGATGGCGCAGCGGGCGGAAGTGATCGTATACACCATCAGCACCAACATTTCGGGCATGAAGGGCAAAGGCGACAAAGTGCTCGAGCGCATTGCCGACGCCACCGGCGGACGCGCCTTCTTCCCCTTCCAGCTACGCGACGTAGCGAATGCGTTTGCCGAAATCCAGGACGAACTGCGCAGCCAGTACGCGGTGTCGTACAAGCCGGCGGATTTCCGTACGGACGGGCGGTATCGGACCATTGAGATCGTGGCCATGGATCGCAAGAACCTGCACGTGCGTTCGCGCCGCGGATACTTCGCTCCCGCGCAATAGCCTTCATGGTGGGTTATTCGGGCACGCCTCTTCCGCAAAAGCTGGGTATCAAGGACAAGTTTCGGGTGGCTCTCGTTGGCTTGCCGGCTGACGTGAGGAAGGAACTGCGCGAGGCGCTCGCTGGCTGTTCCCTGGTGAAAGACTCCGGCACCCTCGATTTCGCGATGGTGTTCGCGACCAGGCAGGCCGAGTTGCGAAGCGAGTTTCGGCGACTTGCGAAGCAGTTGGCGCCGGCCGGGATGCTTTGGGTTTCGTGGCCGAAAAAGGCGTCGGGTATGGCGACCGATATGAACGAAAACGACGTGCGACGGATCGGCCTGGAGGCCGGACTGGTCGACGTGAAAGTCTGCGCCGTGTCGGACGTGTGGTCGGGCTTGAAGTTCGTGAGGCGGGTGGAAGACCGGAAAGCGAAGTGAATGCCGCTGCTCTTATGGGGAACTCCGTTTGTCCGCCTGAGCGGCATGCCCTGATACGAACCTGCGCGGCGAGGGCAAGATGCACCTTCGACAAGCTCAGGGCCGGCTCTCGCGACAGCCGGCGGGACGCCGGCGCTACAGTCGCTTGTCCGCCTGAGATCAGCATGCAGGTTCGTCTGTTACTTCCGTCACGATCCATACCGAAATTTGCCGATGAATGCGGGGCGAACGTGGGCAGAATCAAGTATGGGCGTTGCCATGAAACGGATCTCAAGCCCGTACATGTCGTCGATTAAGGTCAGTCCGTATTTAGTGCCTGGTCTTGCAACCATCGTGTTCGTCATCATGTTATGGAGCGGAGCCTACCGGGCGAGCCCGCTGGTTCTTATCGTGCCGCCAGGGATGGCGGTGATCGCATACGTCCAGGCAAGAACGAGCGCACGGAACCTCGCAGACGAGGTGTTCGACTGCGGCGATAGCCTCCTGGTCCGGCGAAAGGGTGAAGAAGAGAGGATTCCGATGGCCAGCATCATCAACGTAAATTTCAACACCCCGCCGTCGCGGATCAGGCTGACCCTGGGTACGCCAGGAAAGTTCGGGCAGGAGCTTGTCTTCGCTCCGCCTCCGCAAGTCTACTTCGGACCGAATCCGGAAAATGAAGTCGCGCGAGACCTGATGGTCCGGGCGAGCCAGGCGAGGCAGTCGGCGCGTTCTTGAAATTCAGGCCTTCCTCCGCTGGCATCCCAATAAGCGCGCGCTAGCGTTACGCTTTCGGAATTGCCGACGGTCCGGTTGCCAAGCCATGCCTCAGCCTGGCCGACCAGCTTCACGGCCCGGGAACCGCACTCGAAATGGCTTACGCCGGGACTGCGCGCGCTTCCACCTCGAGGTCGGTTGATGTTGCCCAGGTCGCGCCACCATGGCTGGCGACGTAGAGTGCCAGTTCCAGGCGACTCCAGACGCCGAGTTTGTCGAAGGCGGTGCGAAGGTAGTTCTTGACCACCTGCTCGGTGGTGCCGATGATCTTTGCGATTTCACGGTTGGTCAACCCTTCCCAGACCAACGTGCTGACTTGGATTTCCTTCCTAGTTAACTGATCGCGTGGCTGCATGACTCGATCTGCTCCTTGGCGTACATGGCGGTGGCAAGCTTTACCCGTTTGCGGCCCTCGGTAATGCCCGCGCGCAAAAACAGGGTGCGAAGGTGCTGTTTGACGGTGCGGGGGCTGATATTCAAAGTTCCGGCGATTTCTTTGTTGCTGCACCCCTGGGCGAGAAGGCGAAGAACCTGCTCATCGCGGGGCGTGATTTTGATGGCGTCGAGATTGATCATGGTGTGACTCCGGACAACTTACGAACGCACACGATAGGAGCACGCCTTTCGCCAAACCTTCGCTCATGCACTCGTTGGGACAATCACTAATGATTGCTTCGATTTAGCCCATGCAGCAGGAAGGGGCTGGTCATAGACGCGGTTCATTTCGGTCCCGAGAACCGGGAATTCGGCCCGGAATGAAAGTGGGCAGCTTAGTTGGATTTAATCTCGGGCCCGCAAACCGGTAGCTTTCAGCTTTTCTTAATGTTTGCTTCCGTATGCTAGGACCCTGAATTCTTACGGGTGCAGCATGAAAAGTGAGAGTGTCGCGCAAAAACTATTTTGGGCTGACGGCTTTGGTGGAGTCCTCTTACTGGTGGTGGCCTGCGTGGCAGCGATGGCACAGTCCGATCAAACCGCGGCAGCTAATACCAGCTCAGATGCGGGTGCGCCCCTGACCATAACGCTGCAGGACGCACTCGAGCGGGCGAAGGTCAACAGCCCCGAGTTCCGCGCGGCCATCACCGATCGGGGACTGGCGCACGAAGACCGGGTGCAGGGCCGAGCAGGACTTCTGCCCAACGTGAACTACAACAACCAATACATTTATACGCAAGGCAACAACACCCGCTCGAACACGCCGGCCTTTATCGCGAATAACGGGGTTCACGAGTACCTCAGCCAGGGGAATGTGCACCAGGAGATTTCTCTGACGACTTACGGCGACTATCGGAAAGCGGCAGCGGCGGAGGCGGTGGCGAAGGCCAAAGCGGAGATTGCCACCCGGGGCCTGACGGTCACGGTCGTGAAGACATACTACGGCCTGGTCATCGCGCAGCGTAAGTATGGAACCGAGCAGTTGGCGGCGGAGGAGGCACGAAAGTTTCTCGACATCAGCCAGAAGCTGGAAAAGGGTGGTGAGGTCGCGCACTCGGATGTGATCAAAGCGCAAATTCAGTTCGAACAGCAGCAACGCGACTTGCAAGAGGCGCGTCTGGAAATGGGAAAGAGCCGGCTGGAACTCGCGGTTCTGATATTCCCCAACTTCAATGAGAACTTCAACGTGGTCGACGATCTACAGATGCCGCAGGCTCTTCCCGAGTTTTCGGAAGCACAAGTGATGGCGGGAAGAAAGAATCCGGACCTACGCGCTGCCTTGGCCTCGTTACAGGTAGCGAAGCACGAAGTCACCAGCGCCTGGGGAGGACTGTTGCCCTCGGGTACGATCGACTACTTCTACGGCATCGATGCGTCTCACTTTGCCACTCGCCAGTTCGATCCGATAAACGGCATATTCATCAACAATCTTGGATCGTCGGTGGTTGCCAGCGTGCAAGTTCCTATCTGGAGTTGGGGGGCGGGAATCAGCAAGCTGAAGCAGGCTGACCTTCGCCGTACCCAGGCACAGGTGGAATTGAACTTTGCGCAGCGGCAAGTGTTGAGCAACCTGCGGATGTTTTATGACGAAGCGGAGACATCGCGCTCGGAATTGGAGTCGCTGCGCCAGTCCGCCGAACTTGGGGGCGAAAGTTTGCGGCTCACCACGATGAGGTACCAGGCGGGAGAGTCAACGGTGCTCGAAGTGGTCGATGCTCAGAACACACTGACCCAGGCGCGCAATGCGTATGCAGATGGCCAGGCTCGCTATCGCCTGGCCCTAGCGACTCTGCAGACAGTGACGGGGAGCTTCTAATCGATGATGCCCAGTGATGGATTCCGCTTTGGATTCCCGGTGAAGCGAACGGCGGCGCGTCAGGCTTGGAATGGGGGCTGTGTCGTGCTGATGATTTCGGGCACGCTGCTTGGCTTCACGGCGTGCTCGAAGGAGCCGGGCGAGAAAGAACCGGTTGTCAGTGTGCAAGCGGTACCGGCGGAGAAAACAAAGTTGCAGGAGACGGTCACGGCGCAGGCGATTCTTTTTCCGATGCAGCAGGCCACCATCACGGCGAAGATCAATGCGCCGGTGCGGAAGTTCCTGGTAAATCGAGGCAGCAAGGTGCATGAGGGTCAGCTCCTGGCAGTGCTGGAAAACCGCGACCTGATGGCTTCGAGCGAGGAAAACAAGGGAGGCCTCGCGCAGGCACAGGCAGCGTATGAGACCACCACCGCGGCCAGTCTTCCCGAAGAACTGCAGAAAGCGAAACTCGATAGCGAAGCCGCGAAGAAGATGCTGGACGCTCAGGAGAAGGTGTATCAGAGCCGTCAAGAACTGTTCCAGCAGGGTGCTTTGCCGCGGAAGGAACTCGACCAGGCAGGGGTAGACGTCACCCAGGCACGCAACCAGTATGAAATCGCCGAGAAGCACTATCAGGCGCTCGAGGCGATTGGCAAGGCGCAGGAAATGAAATCGGCTGCCGGGCAACTGCAGGCGGCCAAGGGGAAGTACATGGGCGCGGAAGCACAGCTGAGTTACTCGGAGATCCGCAGCCCGATCGACGGAGTGGTAACCGATCGTCCACTCTATCCGGGCGAGATGGCATCCGCCGGCTCGCCTTTGATCACCGTGATGGACACGACGCGCGTGATTGCCAAGGCACACATTCCGCAACCGGAAGCGGCCCTGCTGAAGCTGGGCGACCAGGCCACGCTCACGGTGCCCGGAGAAGAAGAACCGGTCGAGGGCAGAGTCACGGTAATCAGCCCGGCGCTCGATCCCAACAGCACGACGGTTGAGGTGTGGGTGCAGGCAGCGAATCGCAAGCTGCACTTGAAACCGGGTACCAGCGTACAAGTGTCGATGCTGGCGAAGACGGTAGAGGAAGCCGTGGCAGTTCCAGCGGCATCGGTTCTCACCGCGCCAGATGGGACAACGAACGTCATGGTGATTGGTCCGGACAATCGTGCCCACCAGACCCCGGTCAAGACAGGCATTCGCGATGGCGACAAGATTCAGATTGTTGAGGGCATCGCACCCGGGGCGAGAGTCATCCTTGCGGGAGCGTACGGCTTGCCTGACAAGACGAAGGTGACGGTCGAGGCCTCTGCCGAGCCCGAAGGCGGCAAGCCAGCCGCGGGATCCGAGGACAAAGATAAGAAGGACGACAAGAAGGATTAGCTCTGGCGGAGATCACGGTTGAATCGTCCTGAAAACTCGTACTGGATAACCCGGCACTCGCGCTCGGTCATATTTCTGATCCTGACGCTGGCGCTGCTGGGCGGCTATCTCGCGTTCACGATTCCGGTGTCGGTGTTTCCGTCGACCAATTTCCCACGGATTCTGATCGCGGTCGACAACGGTGTCATGCCGATTGACCAGATGATGGTGACGATCACCCGGCCGATCGAGGACAGCGTCAACAGTGTGCCGGGCCTGCTGGAGGTCCGGTCGATCACGAGCCGCGGCTCAGCCGAAGTCGACTTGTTTTTCCGCTGGGACGTCGACATGTTCCAGACGTTGCAATACGTCAACGCAGCGATTTCGCGGGTGCAGCCGGAACTGCCGGCCAGCGCCAAGATTGAAGCGCATCGCATGACGTTCGCGAGTTTTCCAATCATCGGCTACAGCCTGACATCGCAGAACGTTCCTCCGACGAAGCTATGGGAGATGGCGACTTACGAGATCAAGCCGCGATTGAACCGGCTGGACGGTGTTTCCACCGTACTGGTGCAGGGTGGGCAAGAGCCGGAGTTCTACATCACGCCTGATCCCGCGAAGCTGCAACTCGCCGGAATCACCGTGCCAGACATTCTGGAAGCAGTGCGTCGTACCAATCTGATCGACTCCCCCGGCCTGATCGAGCAGAACCACCAGTTGGTGCTCGGGCTGGTCAATGCGCAGGTACGAACACCGGAGCAGATCGCAGCTACGGTGATCAAGACAGGTCAGGCAGGAATCCCGGTGCGGGTCGGGGACATCGCAAGCATCACGCCGGGCGTAAAGCCCATCTACACCATTGTTCGCGCCAACGGCAAGCCGGCGATTTTGCTGAATATCAATCGCCAGCCCGACAGCAATACGGTCCAGGTGGCGGACGAAGTTCACGCCGAGGTCGATCAAATTCAAAAGTCCCTGCCACCGGGAATCGAGCTGCGGCCGTTCTATGATCAATCCATTATCGTCAATGAATCGATCAAGAGCGTGCGGGACGCGATTCTTCTCGGCTTGATTCTGGCCTCGATCATCCTCGTAGTCTTCCTGAGAGACTGGGGCACATCAATCGTCGCGGGGCTGGTCATTCCGGTTACGGTGCTGGTCACGTTCATCGCGCTGAAAGTGATGGGCGAAAGTTTCGACCTGATGACCCTGGGTGGGTTAGCCGCCGCTGTCGGCCTGGTGATCGATGACGCGATCGTGGTGGTTGAGAACATTGTCTTGCACCGCGACGCCGGACAGAGCCGAGTTCAAGCCATCCAGAGCGCGCTGCAGGAAATCACCGTACCCCTGCTGGGCTCAACCATCACGCCAGTCGTAGTGTTTCTTCCGCTGATTTCGATCACCGGGGTTACGGGGACGTTTTTCCGGGCGCTGGCCGTAACCATGACGGTGTCGCTGTTGACATCGCTGGCCCTGGCTTTGACCTGGACGCCGACTCTCAGCCTGTACTTCATCGGCCGACGTAAAGACCGGAAGCAGAGTGAGGCTGCGGAACCGGAAGAGGAGTCGATCTCGCTACTGCTTGCGGCGGAGGACGCGCACCTGAGCGGTTTCTTCCAGAAGGTGGTCGCGTTTCACGAACATTGGCTGCGGCGGGCGGTCGCTCGTCCAATCTGGCTGGTTGGCCTGAGTGTCGTGCTTGTCGCGGTCTCTTACGTTTGCTATCGCTTCTCCGGCTCGGACCTTCTCCCGGAGATGGACGAGGGCGGATTCGTGCTGGACTACATCATGCCGGCGGGAAGTTCTCTTGCCGAGACGGACCGTGTGGTGAGTCATGTTGAGCAGATGCTGCGCGAGACTCCAGAAGTCGAGAGCACGTCGCGGCGCACCGGGCTGCAATTGGGGCTGGCAGCGGTCACGGAAGCCAACACAGGCGATATTTCCGTAAAGCTGAAGAGCAAGCGTGACCGTGCCGTTGAAGAAATCATTGCCGACGTTCGCGCCGAGATCAAAGAGAAGGAACCGGCTCTCGATGTCGAGTTTACGCAGGTTCTTCAAGATATGATCGACGACCTCACCAGCGCGCCCGAACCCATCCAGATCAAGATGTTCTCTCAGGACCCGAAGGTGCTTGTGGATTGGGCGCCGAAGGTTGCGGACGGCATCTCGAAGATTCACGGTGTGGTCGATGTGTTAAACGGAATCGATAACACGATCAGCGGGCCGGCGGTTGTGTTCCAAGTGGAACCGACGGTCGCGGCTCGCGCCGGATTCAGCGCAGAGGAAATCGCCACCGACGCGGCGGCGATTCTCGAGGGCGAGCCGGCCCCGACTCCTGTGATCGCCAACGACCGGGCGTACACCTTGCGCGTGCGCTTTCCGGAACGAAACCGCGCATCGCTCGAGGCCATGCGTGACACGCTGCTTACCAGCAGCACGGGAAAGACAGCCACCCTGGGAGCTCTCGCTACGGTCACCGAGTTGCCAGGGCAGAACGAGATCCGCCGCGATAATCTGCAACGCAATGTTGCAGTCACGGCTCGGCTCGAGGGAATCGATCTCGGCAGTGCGATGGACGCCGTGCAGAAGTCGATCTATCAACTGCACCTGCCCTCGAGCATCCGCGTAGAGTACGGTGGCCGCTATCAGGAGCAGCAGAAATCCTTTCATGATCTTGTGCTGGTATTTATCCTGGCGATCCTGCTGGTGCTGATTGTTCTGCTTTTCGAATTCGGGAACTTCGCGAGTCCGCTGGCAATTTTGTCGTCGGCGCTGCTGTCGACATCGGGCGTTTTTATCGCCCTGGTAATCACGCGCACGACCTTCAACGTCTCTTCTTTCATGGGCATGATCATGGTCGTCGGCATCGTAGCGAAGAACGGGATTCTCCTGCTGGATGCCGACCAGAAATTCCGCCGCCTTGGGATGACGCCGGAGGATTCGATGCTGCAATCCAGCCGGCGGCGCTTGCGCCCCATCGTGATGACGGCGCTCGCCACAATGGCGGGAATGCTGCCCCTGGCCTTCGCCATCGGCGCCGGATCACAGATGCTGCAGCCGCTGGCGATTGCGGTGATTGGCGGCATTCTGGTTTCGATGGTCCTGTCGCTGATCATTACGCCAGCCGTACACTTCTACCTGAGCCGGCACCAGGAACAACCGGAACTGGAGCCCGTGGCGCAGCACTGAGAACTCATCTCACCGCGAAAGAAATGGCTGACCTCAGGGGCTATGAGGCCGCGCCCCGATCGAACCTGAACGGCGAGGGCAAGATGCCCTCGCGACAGCCGGCGGGACGACGGCGCTACAGTCGTTTTTCCGCAGCCTGTAGAACCCAGTGTTTATTGGCCGTTGTCGGCACCGCTGAAGCCGTGCCCTTCCCGACTCGTGTCGATCGTACCGGGAGAGAATTTTCGGGGTTAACGTGGAACCCTTCGATTACGCTCGGGGCAGGCTGCCAGCACTACGGGAACGAAAGGGAGAAAGCGGCTGCACACTTCACAGGCTCGGTTCCCCGCTTCGGCACGTGCCCTCCTGATCCTCAGGCCATGATGAAAAGAGCAACTAACCCTGTAGGCATCTGAAGGCAGGACAGTTAATTCATGCTTGAAGGGTTTGCCAGGGCTGCTAGAAGGGCCGCATTTAACGTCTCTGCGGCGCTTTTTGTGCAACTCCCTGCATTACGTTTGGAGGAGGAATTGCACTACAATGGCTGCTGAATTGCCCCTTTTTCGGCACACTTTGGGGGGATACTCTGGGACCTGATGAGCGCATCCTTCAGCAAGAGCGGCCCGCCGGTGCTTGACGAGGCGACTTTCCAGAAGTTGCTGGCCGCAGCCTATGTGTTGCAGGAGCATCACGACCGGACCGTTCAAGCTGCCACGCCGGACCCCAAACGTGAGAATCCGGACACGGATTCGGACACCAGCATTCTCGCCCAGATTGTGGAAACCCAGCATGAGATCCAGGCAAATCATCTCGACCTGGAAGGTACGACCAACCTGGTGGTGGAACGCATTCTGAAGATCACGGGCGCGCAAGGGGCCGCGGTCGGGTTGGTGAACGAAGACAAGGTTGCCTATCGGGCAGGACGCGGAATTCTTGCGGCGCAAGTGGGCCAGGAGTTTCGGCCAGAAGCAACGTTGTCGGCTTCGACTTTTTTGCATGATGTGATCCTGCGGTGCCCTGACGCAGCAACCGACTTCCGCGTGAATCCGGAAATCACCAAGAGGCTCGGGATCGGATCAATGATCGCCGTACCCGTGCTTCACAGCGGAAAAACGGGCGGCGTTCTGGAACTGGTCTTCACCAGGAAAGACGCGTTCCATGATCAGGACGTACGAACTTGCCAGCTCATGGCCGGACTCGTGACCGAGACCCTGACGCGGACAGCCGAAGAAGAATGGAGGAAGGGTCTGGCAGCGGAGCGAGCGTCGATGTTGGAGGTTCTGGAAAAAATCAAACCGCAACTGGCTCGGCTGGCAGGCAGCCCCGACGCGGTACTGGGCTTGAGCAAGGTTCCGCAAGAACCTCTCGAATCGAAGCCTGTCGAAACGGAGTGTCAGAACTGCGGAAACGAGTTGGCCGAGGACGAGGTTTTCTGCGCTTCATGTGGCACGTCGCGTTCGTCGATCTCGCGCAACGATCTGCAGAGCAAGTGGGCGACGCTGTGGAATTTGCGACAGGCAGCGGAGTCGGCTTCCCATGCGACATCTGCGCCGGAGGAGAAAGACCCACTTTTTCACGAACTCGGCGAGGCGAACATTCAGGATTCCCCCGAAAGAGATCCGTCGCACCCCGTGGGTTCCCCGCTCGAGCACGACCAGGATGGCAATCTGATCGCTCCGAATTTTCAGTCTGAGGAAGCTGCGCCAGCGCTGGCTGCGTACTCCGCAGAGGAGGTGACGTCGTCCACGAAGAAGGCTCCCGAAGGTCGCGTGTGGTTTGATTCGATTGCAGTTTCGCCCCCAGCCATGCAATTGCGCGGATTTTTGCAAAAGCACGCTCCATTCATCCGCCAGCATCGGGGCGATCTTGCGCTGGTCGCCGCCTTCGTACTTTTTCTAATCACGATTTTGTGGGCGGTGTCTTCGAACAAATCAACTACAGCGGCCGATTCAGGAAGCCCGGCTACCTCCGCGGCGACCGCACCTGCGAAACCCAAACGCAAGGCGCCGGCGCAGCCCAAGCTCTCGTTCTTCGAACAAATGCTGGTGAACATGGGGCTAGCCGAGCCGCCGCCGGCGCCTTCCTATAGCGGAAACCCGAACATCCCGGTGTGGATTGATGTCCACACGGCCCTGTATTATTGTCCAGGCGCAGATCTGTATGGAAAGACTCCACAAGGCCGGATCGCCAGCCAGCATGACGCCCAGCTGGACCAGTTCGAACCAGCGTCGCGCAAGGTGTGCGACTGACCATTCCCGGGTGAATTCCCTCTAGTATCTACAGAGTTTTCCTCAACCAGGAATTTGACAACTCGGCGGCTCGGGAGTGCAATTGTGTCGAAGGCCGCTTTGGAGAAAGACCACTTCGGGAGAGGCTCTGTGGCTCATTCGCAAGAGAAAATCCAGGTTCCGGTAACTGACCTGCCGAACCCGGAACTGAATCCACTAATTAATCCAACGTTGGGAAGGAACTTGGGGCGTTGGGCCGAGGTCTATTTCACCAGCCCCCCGGAAAAGCGCGAAGAAGCCGTGGTTGAGTTGCTTCGCGAGCTGCAGGCCGAGACACCTTCGGACGGCAGGGAAACCGATCCCGACCCGGCTCCGCCCAATGCGTTTCGGGGATTCGAGGCCGCTGAAACACGACTTTCCTGCGCCGAATGCGGCGGTGTGTGCGCTCCCGAACAGCGCTTCTGCGGAATGTGCGGTGCCCGGCTTCAGGCCGCAGCTGGACCTGGAGCGTCGGAACGCCTGGGCGTTGGATATGAAAGAGAATTCTCGCAGCCAAGCTTGTCCGGGGCGTTTTCTGGTTCGGAACTAGCCAGCCTGCAGCCAGCGACATCGATCTACCCCATGGATACCCGGTCGGAGGTTTCGTGGCTTCGGGAAAAAGCGGACGATCGGTTTTCGGCATCGCGGGGCGCAAGGAAATACGCACCCGCGTTAGTGGCGGTGCTTGCCGTCGGAGTTCTTTTTTACGCGCAGTTCAAGCCACGATATGAAACACCGATCAAAGAGAAGGCCCCAGCGACAGTAAATGTTTCACCGACCGCGCCGACTCAGGCTGCGGCGACGCAGCCATCTACGCCGCCGGCAGCGCCCGTCGTGGCAAATAGCGGGAAAGATTCACTCGCGAAACAGAATCCTTCGTCTACCCCGGCGGAGAAATCGAATTCCGTGGCAAGTTCCACGGCTGCGACTGCAGCCGGATCGGTCCCTGCCGTTGATACGCCCAGGGCGACGCCTCGTGAGGCTTTGGCGCCGGATCAACCAGCCACTTCCGGCTCCGTCGGCAATGGCTCGGCCGAGCTTGCAGAAGCGGAGACCTTTCTGAACGGCAAGAACGGAGCGCATGACAGCACGGCCGCCGCGCGATTGCTCTGGCGGGCGGTGGCGAAAGAGAACGGAACGGCGACGCTGCTGCTTTCAGATCTGTATCTGATGGGAGACGGCGTGCCGAAGAGCTGCGATCAGGCCCGCCTGCTGCTGACGGCAGCGGCCCGGAAGCGTGTGCCCCAGGCCACTGAGAAGTTGAGAAATCTGGTAAGGTCCGGCTGTCCCTGATGCCCCTCTAGCGGTGCGGGCCGGTCGGGGAAAACTCGCTGAGACCCAGGATACTGTGTTCCCAGGTCTCGGGTTCCTCAAGCTCGGGCGATTTGCTCGAATTTTCTGGCCTCGTACCAGAGGGCGAGTTCGACTCGGTTCCAGAGTCCAAGTTTGTCATAGATGACTCGTAGGTAGTTCTTAACGACGTGTTCGGTGGTTCCGATTTCGTCAGCGACTTCTTTATTTTTGAGTCCCTGGGCAACAAGCTCAATAACTCTGCTCTCTCGTTCGCTGGGGATGCGCTTTCCGTAACGTTCTTCTCCAAACATAGTTGCCTCCGATACAAGAGTGTTGCGAGTTTCACTCGCTTGATGCCGCTGGTAATGCCAAAACGCAGGAATAGCCGGTTGAAATGTGCCTTCACCGTTCGACGAGCCATCTTAAGTTGCCGAGCGATTTCATCGTTATCGCAGCCTTGTAGAAGCAGTTCCACGATTTGTTGTTCGCGCTGCCCCAGGCGGACGGGCCTTTCGCTCATTGAGTGTCCCCCTCAAATGTGCTTGTGACGTGAGCGAACTGTAACGTCGGGCGCCTGTTCAACGGGCGACAGGACGACCAGGCCGTTCACTGGAATTGATTGAAGTGAGTCTTCTTACCGAATTCCATAGCACACACTGTGCCAACTTCTTGCGCATCGGGGTTGTGATTTATGGATTGCGATTTTTTTAGCTGAATGTGCGCGCCGCGACAGAGGAAAAACGCGGTTGCGTTTCTCGGCACGCCGATGAATCTCAGCTCCGACGGGCTGACGAAACATCCCCAACTCGATGAATACAAAACGCTTACTTTCAAGCGACATGGTCGAGACCGGAGCCAATGAGCTGAGCGGAGAAAGGCTGTCGGGCCCGAGAACCGCTGTGATATGACGAAGACCTTTTTCTGCTCCAGTGTTGCCTGTAGTCCCAGTTCTTGAGATAGCGAACATTGTAAGGGGAAAGCCTTAGGACAAAAGTGCTTACAATACATACCGGAGTGGAACCAATTACACCGTTGACATCTCGCGAATGGCGCACTGGGCGCCCGATTTGACGACGGTTCCGTAGGAAGACCTACCAATGTGACTCGGGGTTGCAGTCCCCAATTTTTGCGAGCGTCGCGCTCCGTAGATTTTCGAGGACACACGCTTCAGCAAGCGACTCAGATCGGCTGCTTTGCGGTGACGAAGGTACCCAACTTACACTTGCGAGCAGGCGGAAACGCGCCTGGATTTCCCGGAACCTAACGTACTATTCAGATTGTGGCCGCCTAATCGTGCCTCGCAAGCGGGCGTTCAGGGACCTTTCGAGCAGGCGTCGGTGGATCGCGATTCGTGCAGTTCTTGATACAAGATGCCGGCCAATGACCCATTGATCAGCGTCGTGATTCCGGCCTACAACGCCGCGGCTTATATTGGGCCGACGCTGGATACTGTGTTTGCCCAAACGTTCACGAACTTCGAAGTGATCGTCGTGAACGATGGATCGCCGGAGACGGCTGCGCTGGAGAGCACGCTCGCACCTTATCGCTCTCGAATTCGCTATATCAGGCAGGAGAATCGCGGTCCCAGCGGGGCCCGCAATGTGGCCATCAAAGATGCGCGCGGATCCTATATTGCCTTTCTCGACAGCGACGATGTTTGGCTCCCGCGGCACTTGGAACGACAGGTTGCGATGCTCGAAGCCGATTCCAATCTGGGTCTGGTTTATTCCAATGCTGTGCACATCGAGGACGGGCGTGCCGTGGGCGTCGCATTCGACAACACGCCGCAATCCCTGCCTGTCGACTTCGACGCACTTCTCGAGGAACGGGCAACCGTGAATACGTCTTCCGCAGTGGCGTTGCGTCGCGCGATCCTGGAGGCCGGCCTGTTCGATGAGCAAATGCGACGGTGCGAGGATTTCGACCTGTGGTTGCGAATGGCTTATTCGGGCGTTCGCGTGACGTTCTCGAGAGAAATCCAGATCGGGCATCGCCTGGCCAACGGTCTGGCAGCAAGCGGCGATCTGATGAAACAGGCTCTCATTCAGGTGTATGAGAAGACAGCCGCCACGAAGGCGCTGAGCCCGAAACAACAGGCGATTGTGCGCGAGAAGATCAGGACGATCTCTACGGCGATGCAGTTTGAGCGGGCAAAACAACACCTTCTCGAGGGGAGTTTTGACAAGTCGCTCGAGTGTTTGGAACTGGCGCGTGCTTCCGCTCCAAGCTGGAAGCTGCGTGGCGCCGAGTTTGGGGTTCGTTCGTTTCCCAGGCTTCTGCAGACTGCATATCGCTCGCACCTCCGGGGGGTTGAGCGCCGGAAGCGGGCGCGGCGCGCCCGTTCGTTAGCCAGAGCGGGAATCAGCGGCGGCAGGATCCCCGGATTCAACATCCCAGCGGATCGGCCGGTGGCTCTGTGAAAGGTCCCACGGCCGGCGGCGCGTCGATGTTGCGCCTGCCTTGGATAGGTTTCGTGTCAGAGATGAGATTTCCATTTCGTATTGCGGGGTTTTTCGTCCGATGATTTACGGAATAAAAGTTGTCGTCAAATACATTCTCGGCACCGATCTCGCAGAGCGCAACTTCGCCGTTTATCCGGATGATACTTTTGTGGTCTCGTATCCGCGGTCGGGCAATACCTGGACGCGTTTTCTCATTGCCAACCTGGTTTATCCCGGCCAGGACGTGGGCTTTCTAAACATCGAGAAATTGATTCCCGATACTTCGTCGCAATCCAACCGCGCCCTCAAGGCGACGCCGCGGCCCCGCATCATCAAGACGCATGAATATTTCGATCACCGGTATCCGAAAGTGATTTACATCGTTCGCGATCCCCGCGATGTGGCGCTCTCGTACTACGATTTCGGCCGGAAATACCGGCAAATTGAAGACGGTTATCCGCTTGAGCGTTATGTCGACGATTTTGTCAACGGAAAGCTGATTTCGATCGGCTGGGGCACATGGGGCGAGAACGTTGCCAGCTGGTTCTACACGCGCGGCAAGCGCAAGGAATTTATGTTGCTGCGCTATGAAGACATGATGAAGGATACCCACCACGAACTGGCGCGCATCGCGCAGTTCCTGAACATCAACCCGGATGGCGATCGTCTGCAGGCTGCAATCGAGCGAAGCTCCGCTGACCGCATGCGTGAACTTGAGAAGCAAGAGGCGGACAAGTGGGTCGCCACGAAGAACCGCCGCAAGGATATTCCCTTCGTGCGGGTTGCCAAATCGGGGGGATGGCGGACGTCCCTGCCGGAATCTTGCGTGCATCAGATCGAGAATGCCTGGGGAGATTTGATGACCACCCTCGGCTATGAACTGGTGACCGTCAACGTGCCTCAGGCGGTGCGCTGAATCTTCGGCCATGCGCAAGCTTGAAATCTTCAAAAACGTTGGCTCCAGTTGGTTCAGTCTCGGAGTCAACATTGTCGTGGGCATTTTCCTGTCGCCCTTCATCCTGCACCGATTGGGCGACACCGCCTTCGGGATCTGGGTTCTGATCTTCTCCGTAACTGGGTACTACGGGCTGTTCGACCTGGGCATCCGCTCGTCGGTGATTCGCTACGTTTCGACCTACAGCGCGACTGGCGATCAGGAGGGGCTGGCCAAGCTCATCAACACAAGCCTTGCGACCTATAGCGGGATCGGCGCAGTGGCTATGGTGGTCACGCTGGTTTGCAGTCTGTTCATCGATCGGTTGTTTCGCATCCCGCCGGAGTTTCTGGTCACCGCCCGCTGGCTGTTTCTCATGGTCGGAGCGGCGGTGGCGCTTGGCTTCCCCACCGGAGTGTTCGGAGGCATTCTCGAAGGGCTGCAACGCTTCTATTTCGTCAATCTCACGAACCTGGTGTCGACTTTGCTGCGGGCGGCCCTGATCGTCCTCGCACTGACGCACGGCCGAGGATTGCTGACCGTTGCTTTCATCACGGTGGCACTTCCCATCCTGAGTTCGCTGGTGCGCGCGGCCATCGTCGTGCAGGTGCTGCCGATACGTTTTGGCTGGAGATATGTCGACCCTGGGTCATTGCGCGAAATTGCCAACTACAGCGCGGTCAGCTTCATCCTGATGATCGCCTACAAGCTGCGCTTCAAGACGGACGAGATCGTCATTGGAACGTTTCTTTCGGTCACAGCGATCACGTATTTTTCGATCGGAGATCGCTTGCTGGACTATGCCACGGAGGTGGTCAGCAGCCTGGCGCAGATTTTCGTGCCGATGTCGGGACAGTCGCACGCCACCGGCAAGACCGACCGGCTGCGCACGATTCTCATAGCGGGCAATCGCGCTTGTGCATTCATCATTCTTCCGATTGCGGCGACGCTCATCATTCTGGGCAAATCGGTGATCGCGGCCTGGGTTGGAACCAGATATATCGCGGCAAGCTACCCGGTGTTATTAGTTCTGGTCGTACCGATGACATTTGCTCTAGCCCAGGCAGCATCAGTTCGCATCTTGTACGGAATGGCCAAACATCAGGCGCTGGCATGGGTTACGCTGATGGAGAGCATTGCAAACCTCATTTTGAGTATCGCCTTGATTCGGCCGATGGGAATTGTCGGCGACGCGCTCGGGACGGCGATTCCCTTGTTGTGTACCTCGCTCTTCTTTATGCCGCGTCACCTGTGCCGCCTGTTGGGCGTCCGGATCATGACCTTCGTTCGCGAGGCTTATGCGCTCCCGTTGCTGATGGTTTCGCCACTGGTTCTAATGCTGCTGCTGATGCGGCGCTGGTTTTTCGCACGCACGTATCTCGAGGTGGGAATGCAGATCAGCATCGCGTTCGTGCCTTACACCCTCGGCCTGCTTTGGGCATTCTGGACCAAGCGTCTCTGGCAAGTGGGCGAACTTACGCAATCTGAAATGGACGAGGTTGCCGTCTCGCTTATCGAGACCTATCAGGAGGAGCCATAAAGCCGGACGCGTTGCGTTGATTCTGCTTTTGATGAACTGGTTTTCATGACCCAGGAACAGTCCAAGCCGCTCAAACGGGTTCTGCGGAAAGTCGTGCCCGACTCGCTCATCCGGGAACGCCAGATCGTTCTGCGGCTGGGCCCGGCCGCTGGCCCGATCTATGCGCGGCTGCGATTGCTCGACAGCCTGGGGATCCGCTCTCAGAATTCGAACGACATTCTCCCTACAGCACGGTCGTTCCTGTTCGTATGCTATGGCAACATCATGCGCAGTCCAATGGCGGAACTGATGTTTCGCCAGGAAATCGAAAAAGCCGGCCTTGCCGGCACCAGAGCCACATCTGCCGGACTGCATGCCATAGCCGGGAGCCAGGCTCACCCTTGGGCGCTCGAAGCGTCCACAGAGATTGGGCTTTCGCTCAAGAATCACCAGTCCCAAGAACTCACCGAGGAATTGGTTTCGCAATCGGATGTAATTTTCGCGATGGATTTTCAAAACAAGGCGGAGTTGCTAGCGTTGTATCCGGAAGCGCGCGACAAGATTTTTATGCTGAGTGCTTACGCGAACGGCGCAGCGCGTAATCGCGAAATTTCCGATCCGTATTCCGGCGATGTGGAAGCCACGCGGCGGTGCTACGCGCTGATACAAGTTTGCATTCAGAACCTGACCGCCAGGCTGGTGGCCCTGACTTCGAATTCGACATCAGCCACGAAAAACACTTAGGAGTGGGCGTTCGCTTTAGAGGCTCATGGCATGAAACGAAATTGGAGGGACACGATGCGACGGGGAATGCGGGCCTTTATCCAGGCTGGACGTGTGCTGGCCGGGAAGCAACTCGCTGGGCGCAACCTGACTGTGTTCCCCGACGACGTGTTCCTGACGTCCTATCCCCGATCGGGCAATACCTGGACGCGCTTCCTGATTGGCAATCTGATTTACCAGGACGAGTCGGTCACTTTTGCCAACGTCGAATCGAGAATTCCTGAGATTTACTTCAATTCCGACCATCGCATGCGCAGTTTGCCGCGCCCGCGCATCCTGAAGAGCCACGAAGCGTTTCAGCCACAATATCCCAGGGTCATCTACATCGTCCGCGATCCCAGAGATGTCGCCGTCTCGTTCTACCACCACAACGTAAAGGCGGGAAATATTCCCGACGACTATCCGATGGAGGTGTTCATCCCGCGCTTCATCGCTGCCGAGTTTGATCGGAAATGGGGTTCCTGGGCGGACAACGTGTTCAGTTGGCTCGCGCTGCGACTGAAGCAGCCGACATTTCTGCTTTTACGTTACGAAAGCATGAAAGTTAGCCCCGCTCGGGAACTCAAGCGCGTCGCTCAGTTCCTTGAAGCGTGTTCGTTTCGCAAAATCGACGACAGTCCCGAGATGTTGCAGAGAGCACTGGATCTGAGTTCGCCGGAGCGCATGCGCAGCCTCGAGAAGGCGGAAGCCAAGGATTGGGTGCTCACCAAGAGCACGCGTCAGGACAAGCCATTTGTCAGAACCGCAAAAGCGGGCGGGTGGAAGAATACACTCTCGATAGAATCAGTGGCTTGCATCGAATCGGCGTGGGGAAGTTTGATGCAGAAATTGGGCTATGAACTGGTAAGCGGAGCAACGCCGGCTGCTGGTCACGATTTATCGGAATCCATCAGCCAGGTCACGCCGTAATGAATCCGAAAACCGCCGCTCAAGGTTTGCGGCGGACGCGAAACCAGTGCCTGATGTGCTCCACGGCGGGACGCGGGTCTGAAAGCCACAAATCGTCGTAATACATGCCCGGATACCAGGGCACCGCAACCTTCGCGAGTGTGCTCCAAAATGCGGGATATTCCGCCGGCCATTCGGCCGGCTTCCCTTTTCGCACGTTGCTCAGGTGTGTCAACTCGCCCACGAGCCTTCGGCAGACGATGTTCTGGTTGTAGGAAACATTCTGGGGGGGCAAACTTCCATTGAGCCACCAGTCGATGACGTAGCGTGGGTAGTCGATGCCGCTGGCAATAGGCAGAGCAATGGAACCCCAGGGTCTCCCGTTGATTTCCATAAGCATGGGCGGGCCTTCTGGCACGCGCTTGTATTCGACCATGGCAATTCCCTGAAAGCCGATGTCGCGGACAAGTTGGCGGCTCAGTGCAGCGAGGTTCTCATCCAACGGAATCGACTTGCGGCAACTGCTGGCTGAGCCTCGGGGATCTACTTCGCGAATCCGCTCCCAGGCGAACGGTAGAAACGTATCGTCGGTGGTGACCAGAAACGAAAACCCAATTCCGGCCCCGAAAACAAATTCCTGCACGAGCACATCGCCAACGATCTCGAGGCGTTGTTTGACAATGCGCTCCAGTTCCTCGGGCGAGAAAGCGTAGCCGACGGTGCCAAGCACAGCCTTGTCGCCGACCCAACGCACCGAGAAACGGTCCTTGATGACCAAGGGAAAATTCGTAGTCGGCAGCGTGTTCAAATCAGCAGGCGCTCGCAGGAGCCACGTCCTGGGTGTTGCGATACCCAGTGTTTGCGCCAGTCCCACAGTTCGGTACTTGTCCGCCGCTGCGAGGACCGCGTCATGCGGAGGCAGTCCGAGGCGGCAGACTCCATTGAAGCGGGAACGCTGCTCCGACAGTGGCTGTAGGGTCCAATCGGCAATCGGAATAACGAGATCGATTGCCTGGGCGCGGGCAAAGGCGAGAACGGAATCTACGAACTCGGAGGCATGGTCGGTTGAAACGGGATACTCGAAGCTGAGTTGGCAGTACCGCGAAAGCTTGGCGGGGGCGAACAGACCGCGATTGGCGCCTACGGCAACCCAATGTCCAGCGCGACCCGCGGAACGCGTGAAAGCCAACGCCGCCGAGTTATGGCCGTCCAGAATCAGTAGCCTTGCCAATTCAGGATCGCTCCATTCCACTAACGCCGCGCCAGGCGTTAGACCACTCTTCCAGCGAACGCGGTTTCAAGATTCCAGCGCAGACCATCCACGCTTTTTGTGGGAAGCACGCGCTTCAATGCCAACGGATTGTCGTTTCTGTGCGTGAGCCCGTGGCTGGTCGTCACGGCGGTGGCATAGCCAGCTTGCTTCGTTTCTTGCAGCGTCTGGTCATTCCAATTGGGAGACAGAGCCGGGCACGGATAGGAGAAGTGTTGGATCTTCGTATTCATCCTGGTTTCCAGGCATCGTTTCGAATCCACTAGCTCGCGGGAAACATCTTCTCGTCCGAGGTAGGCCATGTTTGGATGGGTCATCGTGTGAGAGCCCACGATATGGCCGCGCTCCGCCAGTGTGCGTATTTGCTCCCAGGTCATCATGAGGTTGCCGGAATTTTTCGGGAGCCGCGCCTCCAACCGGGCTTCTATGTCACTCACAATCTTTTCCAGAACAGCGCCAGAAGTCTGCGCGACGCGATCGCAGGCGGAGAGGTAGGCCGCATCGCGATTTTCTGTGCCATCCAGGCTCCAGGACTGGCCGTTCTCGTCGGTCCAGGTCGGGACGGCTGTCGTATAGAACGCAAAACGCAATCGACTAGGCCACGGTAGCCGCCGGTTCTCTATACAATCCACCGTCGCGTAGAACGTGGCGGGCACGCCCGTCCGATCGAGGATCGGCAGAGCCACCTCGCAATTGTCGGTGTAGCCGTCATCGAAGGTAACGACCACGGCGCGTTCGGGCAGGTCGCCCTCGCCGCGGACAAAGCGCGCCACCTGGTCGAGGCTGACGGGATGAAATTGGCGGGCCAGAAGCTCCATCTGCCCGGCAAAGATATCGCGGCGATGAATCATCCCGCCCAGCGAGTTGGCCACCGACGCCGGGTCGTCCAACACTGAGTGATACATCAAAATGGCGGCTGCTTTGCTGCGCAAACGCGCAGACCACCGGAACACTCCGCTGGCCATCAATGCGCGTTTCAATAAGGTCTTGGCCATCCCGTCCAGGGGCGGAAAAATCCGCGCGTAGATTATCGTTTGTGAAAATCCGCCGACTGATCTTGCCAGAAGCGCACGCCCAACCCTGAGTCTAAACGACGGCCCGAGGCACCGGGCTGCGATCGGCGAAAACCATCGTAACCTTTTCGAATCAGCCGCGTTCGTCGCAAGATCAATATGTAACAATAGGTCATCGGGAAGTATCTGGATGAAAACTATATAAGCGGGGGTCGGTGGAGCTTTATTGCCGGCACTTCGCGTAGTCCCTTCAATGAACTTGCAAGTAGATGAATTAAAACAAGTTATAACCAGCGGTCGGCCCGGCGTGAAGGCGGGGTTGGGGCGTTTCCATGAACGCAAACTCCGGCCGCGGCGGCGTTCAGAATCTTTCCGGAAGAGCCATGTTTTTGCCGGACTTTTCAAGCCGGCAGGGAATGAACCAATTCTGATACTGAACCCAGGAGGTTCACGGATTTGACTTCGAGCAGCAATCTTATCCCCCCGCACGGCGGAGAGTTGATCAATCCCTTCGTCTCCCCCAGTCAAGCAGCGGAACTGAAAGCTCACTCCAAGGAATATCCGTCGTGGGATCTGACAGCGCGACAGGTGTGCGATGTCGAACTGCTCCTCAGCGGCGGCTTCTCCCCGTTACGCGGATTCATGAACCGCGCCGACTACGAAGGCGTTTGCCACAACATGCGCCTGAGCAGCGGAGTTCTCTGGCCCATGCCGATCACGCTGGATGTGAGCGAAGAATTCGCGAAGGGCTTGAAGCCGGGCGGCAGCAAGATCGCGTTGCGCGATCCCGAAGGCGTGATGCTGGCAGTGCTGCACGTCGAAGACGTCTGGCAGCCGAACCGTTTCGATGAGGCGAAGAGTGTGTTCGGAACGACCAGCAAGGCGCATCCAGGAGCCGATTACGTCCTCAACAAGGCGAATCCCTGGTACGTGGGTGGCGCGATCGAAGGACTCCAGCTTCCTTCCCACTACGATTTTCGTTCCTTGCGGTTGACGCCCGGGGAATTGCGGGCTGAATTCTCACGTCTGGGCTGGCGTCGCGCAGTGGCGTTTCAGACACGCAATCCCATGCACCGTGCTCATCAGGAACTCACGTTCCGGGCGGCACGGCAAGTCGAAGCCAACCTGCTGATTCATCCATCGGTGGGAATGACGAAGCCGGGCGACGTCGACTACTTCACACGGGTTCGTTGCTATGAGCTGCTTCTGCCGAAGTATCCTCACGGAACGGTGAAACTCTCGCTGCTGCCGCTCGCCATGCGAATGGGTGGTCCGCGAGAAGCCATTTGGCACGGAATTATCCGCAAGAATCACGGCTGCACCCACTTCGTCGTCGGCCGCGACCACGCCGGCCCGGGCAACGATACCGACGGGAAGCCTTTTTACGGACCTTATGACGCCCAACAGTTGTTCAAGAAGCACGAGTCCGACATCGGCGTCACGATGGTGCCGTTCAACATGATGGTGTACCTCGAGGATCAGGACAAATACGTTGCCGACAACGAGGTCCCCAACGGCTCGCGCGTGCTGAATATCTCGGGAACGGAGCTACGCCAGCGCCTGAACGAAGGGCGCGATATTCCGAACTGGTTTACTTATCCTGAAGTCGTTCAGGAATTGCGCCGCAGCTATCCACCTCGGCACAAACAGGGCGTGACCATTTTCTTTACCGGACTTTCCGGTTCCGGAAAATCCACCATCGCCAACGTGCTGCTGACCAAGTTCCTCGAGATGGGAGGGCGGCCGGTCACAATCCTGGACGGCGATCTGGTGCGCAAGCATCTGTCGTCGGAGCTTGGCTTTTCCAAAGAGCATCGCGACATCAACATCCGCCGTATTGGCTACGTAGCCTCCGAGATCACCAAGAACGGCGGCATCGCGATCTGCGCACCCATTGCCCCCTACGAGGCGGTGCGCAAACAGGTGCGCGAGATGATCGAACCGGTTGGAGGCTTTGTACTGGTCCACGTAGCGACGCCGCTGGAAACCTGCGAGCAACGCGACCGAAAGGGTCTGTACGCCAAGGCTCGCGCCGGGATCGTGAAGGAGTTCACGGGAATCTCGGATCCGTATGAAGCACCAACAAAAGCAGAAGTGGTGATCAATACCGCGGAACTTTCTCCCGAAGAAGCCGCACAGGAAATCATCCTGCACCTGGAGCAGCAGGGATTCATCGGGGCAAGCGCGGCCTCGAATTAAGAGAAATGGAGTCGAGCGGATAGCGGGAAAGTAGAAATGGAATTACTCGCGGCCAAAATCTTAGTTGGGTTTTTCGTGGGCACGTTGATCGGCCTGACTGGATTGGGAGGCGGCGTGTTGCTGCTGCCCATCCTGATTTTTGGCCTTCGGGTGCCCGCGATTGTGGCCGTCGGGTCGGACGCGGTATTTAACTTCTTCACCAAAATTCCGGCCAGCATTGTGCACCTCAAGAAAGGCACGGTACGGCGGAAGGTTGTGCTCGCGCTTGCTGTAGGGAGTGTACCCGGTTCCGCCGCCGGGGTCGCCTACCTGACGCACCTGCGGCACATCTACGGAAACGGCGTAAACGATCTCATCAAGCTCGCGATCGGGATTCTCTTGGTGTTTATCCCGATATTGCTCATGTTTCAAACTCGCATTGAGGAGCGGATGGTGAACCGCTCGCCCACGCTGAAGACCTTTGCGGGTATGACCGTGATCGGCCTGGGTTCCGGTTTTCTTGTTGGCATGACGTCGGTGGGTTCGGGCAGCATCATCATGATGATGCTCTTACTGTTCTATAGTTACCCGCCCAAAGTGAATGTCGGGACCGACATCGTGCATGCGGTGGTGCTCACTGGGGTAACCGGGTTCTTGCATTTTCGGTTGGGTAACGTCGAACCCGACCTGGTGGCGGCCTTGTTGATCGGTTCCATTCCCGGCGGACTGGTGGGTTCCTATCTCAGCACGCGCGTGCCCGTGTTGTGGCTGCGGCGCATTCTCTGTTTCATTCTTCTGATCACCGGTGCACGCATGATTTGGGCGTGACGAGGGCACGCGATAGAAACCCCATGACTTCTGCTTACTCCGACATTCTGGCAAGAATCGAAGCTGCATTGAGTGCGACCCACGAAGTGTTTGGCCGTTTCACGCCCGGGGAGATTGACGCCGAGTTCAAGGCCGGGCACGATCCGGTCACCGAGGCGGATCGGGCCATCGATACGGTCCTGCGCAAGGCGCTTTTGCGGGACGGAGAGGGATGGCTGTCAGAAGAAAGCGTCGACGATCTGAGCCGGCTCGATAAGAAGAGAGTCTGGATCGTGGATCCGCTCGACGGAACACGCGAGTTCGTGAAAGGCATCCCGGAATTTTGTGCTTCGATCGGGTTCGTTGAAAACGGCCAGCCCGTGGCCGGGGGAATTCATAATCCGGCAACCAACGAAACTTTTCTCGGGGCAGTGGATGCCGGCATAACGTATAACGGCAAACGCGCCAGCATCAGCCAGCTTGCGACCCTTCAGGACGCTCTGACCCTGGCCAGCCGCAGCGAGATCAAGCGGGGAGAATGGAAGCCGTTCGAAGCCGGCGGACTTCGGATCCGCGCAATGGGCTCGGTCGCTTATAAATTGGCACTGGTCTCGGCCGGTTTGGCCGACATCACGTTCACACTGACACCCAAGAATGAATGGGACGTCGCCGCCGGCGTGGCGCTGGTCCTCAGTTCCGGCGGATTCGTGGTGACGACTGAGAATACACCGTTCCTAGGTAATAGACGAGATTCGTTGCTCCCTGGTCTGATCGCAGCGGGCCCAAACCTGCGCGAGCCGCTGCTGGCCATGCTAGAGCCGCACCTTCGTTCTACGACATCGCCTCAGGAAAGATAATTCTCTTCGCTTTCGCTAGGTCTCGACTGGCACGTATTTCTGGGTGGCGGCACGCCGGAAAGCCAGCAAATCTCCCATCCCCGATAACCAGCTCTCGAAATCGATTACCGTGCGCGACTGATTGTCGATGTAGCGCGGAATCAGCATAGGCTCGCTGTTCGTAGAAGCGAGCCCGTTGTCACAGGTGGTAGCCGAGACAACCTGCTCCGAGGCAAGCCAGCGGTAGAACTGCTCGCGATACACGCCCGCAGGGTAGCAGAAATGTACTGGATTCCGAACTCGTACCGACTCCAGTTCGCGGCGATTGTCTTGAATCTCGCGGCGGAATAAGCGCTCATCTTCCGGAGTCCGATGGCGATGCGTGTGCAGCTGAACGTCAATCCCATTGGCAGCAATTTCTTCGACCTGCGCGCGATTCATAATGCGCAGAACCTGTTTCTCGCGCAAAGCCTCGTAGTCGATCTTGAGGAACCCCGCCAGCCGAGCCGCCATTTCATCTTTTTCCTGGCCGCTCCAATCCTCGCGCTCAGCCATGTCCAGCAGTCCACGAACGACTTTGTGGCGGCCGGCTTCGGTGCGAAGGTCGAGTGGAGCATTCAGCCCGAGTTCTGTGCCATCGGTGATGACAACGCCGCGCCGTTTCCAAAGCATGTAGGAGCAGATCAACGTAAAGATCGGGCGCTCGAAATCCATGTAGTACGTCGTCTGGTAAACCGTCGCCGGAAATTGATAGCGCGTCAGCAGGGGGTAGGCTTGTTTGTAGAAATCATAGGTTCCGTCGTCGAATGTAATGCAGACGGCGCGTCGCGGCAGCGACCCTGCCCATAGCCGTTCGAGCGCTTCCGGAAGAGGCAAGACCGCGTAGTGCCCTTGCTTCAGCGTTTCCAGCCGCTGCTCGAGGAGGCGAGGCTCAAGATAAAGCGCCGGGCGCCACAGATGTTCGTCTTCCAGAGAAGTACCGTGATAGCAAAGGATCAAGAGACGCTTCTGGCGCCAGCGGCTGTCGGCCACGAGGTCAAACATGCCGAACGCCTTCAATGACCGAAGGACCCCAAGCTTGATGGTTCTAAGCATCGATGGGTTGAGCGAGTGAAATTCGGTATGCGACGGTGTCGGAGGTCCTCATCGTGCGGCTGCCGCGCCTTGCGGCTGAGCGCCCTCTTCCACTGGCTCGCCTTCCAGGCAAACTCGTTGCCAGAGCTCAAGGTTCAGCAGGCGCCAAATCCGGTTGCCGTGGTCCCGTTTTCCCGCGCGGTGCTCGGCGAACAGATTCTTCACAAGGCCGGGGCGGAAGTATCCACGATCGCTGGTTCGCGATTCAAGAAGCAATTTTTCCAACTGATCCAATTGTGGACCGGCCAGCCAATACGCCCACGGCGTGGGGAAGCCCATTTTTTGCCGATAGATGATGTCGGGAGGCAGCAAGTCCTCGACCGCGGATTTCAGGATGAACTTTCCCGCGAGTCCTTGAACGTCGTATTTCGCCGGGATGCTGGCGGTGAATTCCACCAACACGTGATCAAGGAATGGAACCCGGCTTTCGATGGAGGCGGCCATGCTCATCTGGTCCTGCTTCATCAACAGCTCAACGAGGTAGGTCTTGATATCGGTGTAAAGCATCCGATGGAGCAAGTCTCCCGATGATTCGTTCCAATACTTCATCGAGCCAGCATAGGCGTCCGACATGGACTGCTTTGTCTCGGGCGTGAACAGCGCCTCTTGATCCGTAGCCGAGAACGCGGAATAGAAATTGTCGAAGTAGATCGAGGGCCACGAGGCACCGTCACGCACCAGAAACGTGTGCTCCAGCTTGCGATACAGCGATCCGGAAAGCGGGGCCGATTGAATGAGCCCGCGAATCAGGCTGCGGGCAAAACCCGGTAACACGGATCGGTAGACCGAGTCCATCCGGGAATTCGTGAGCGTCCATGCATACCGTGTGTATCCGGCCAGCGTTTCGTCGCTTCCCTCCCCGGTCAAAACCACGGTCACGCGTTCGCGCGCCAGCCGGGCTACAAAATACAGCGCAACGCTCGACGGCCAGACTACCGGCTCGTCCTCATGCCAGATCATCCGTGGCAGCGCCTGGAAAAATTCGTCGCGGCTGAGGCGCACCTCGTGGTGCTGGGAACCGATGTGCTCCGCGACCGCGCGGGCAAACGGCAACTCACTGAACGCCTCTTCGCCATAGCCGACCGCGAAGGTTTCGATGGGTTCTTTGCGGATCTTTGTGGTTAGCGCGGCCACGGCGCTCGAATCCAATCCTCCGCTCAGGAACACGCCCAGCGGAACGTCGCTCATCAAGTGACTCGAAACGCACTCCTCCAGCAAGGCACGGTAGCGATCGACGTAGTATTGCCGCGGGCGGCTGCCGTCGTCTGCCGGAACGCTCAGGTCCCAATAGGATGAGATTTCTGGTTGGCCGTCTTCGCTTATTTCAAGCGTATGCCCCGGCAGCAGTTTCGAGATACCGGCGTACATGGTTTGCGGCTCGGGAATGTATCCGAAGGCGAGATACTCCGCGAGCGTAGTTCGATCGAATTCTGGCGTCACGCCCGGATAGGCAAGGATCGCCTTGATCTCGGATGCGAACAGCAGCGTCGCGTCATCGAAGCGGAAGTAGAGGGGCTTGATTCCCAGCCGATCGCGCGCGATAAAGAGCTTCCTCGTCCGGCGGTCCCAAATAGCGAAGGCGAACATACCCCGCAGGTACTTCACACAATTCCGGCCGTGCTCTTCATACAGGTGGACGATGGTTTCGGTATCGCTCCTGGTGCGATAGCGGTGTTCGCGCGCTTCCAGATCTTTTCGTAGTTCCTGATGGTTGTAGAGCTCGCCGTTGTAAACGATCCAGATGCTTTCGTCTTCATTGGTAATCGGCTGATGACCGGTCTTGATGTCGATGATGCTCAGCCGCCGCATGGCCAGGCCGACGTTGGCTTCTACGAAAAAACCGTCATCATCAGGGCCGCGATGAACG
>Ga0307478_10000593_pt1 | contig 36096 bp, 29 predicted proteins | sample atmos_gasesECM4C_2_FD_203713 | JGI IMG/M metagenome (GOLD analysis project Ga0307478, IMG submission 203713) | Hardwood forest soil microbial communities from Morgan-Monroe State Forest, Indiana, United States - atmos_gasesECM4C_05 | ecosystem: Environmental > Terrestrial > Soil > Temperate...
AAAGCCGGATCCACGGAACTGCTCAGCCCCTGAGCGACCAACTCAGGCTGGGTAACTCGGTACCAGCCCTCATGCTCTACAACAATCTTCACGGCTGGACGCGCGGCGATCTGGAATTGGGTCTGTCTTCGTTCCTTTGTGACGGGCGAGACGTCTGGTCTTGCCTCGCGGAAGAGCACTGGTGTGCGTGGTTCCGGAGTCACAGCAGGTACGTTCAATTCGTGAATCATCTTAGAGCGCGTTGCACTCTGCGGCGGTAAGTCCGCGGTTGGAGAAACCGGCCCGTTTAAAGTGCGCGTGCCACCTAGATCGACATCTTCAAGCCAGTAAAGATTGGTTCCCGGGCGAGGGGAACGATCGAACCAGTGGTATGTTTTTGCGCCGTGTTGCGGTAGCGAGTCATGAAAGGCGAGAGCAGAGCCGGCGATCAAGGACGGATTCAGCAGAATGCGCTGCCCGTTCTCTTCACGATATACATTGAATCCAAGGTTGTGCGCTTCCTCTCCGGTCTTCCATTCGAGGTTGACTTCGCCCCCGATTGTGGTGGCGGTAAACGTCACCAGTTTCACCCGGGTTGGACTCACGATCAACGTGGGAGGGACATTGGGTGCTGAGTTATTCCCGCTCACAGGATCGGGTTGGGTTGCGCTCACCGACGCCGTATTTGTAACCGAGCCTCGAATTACCGCAGTGACCGTGATGGTAATGGTCGCGGTAGCACCACTGGCCATAGTGCCCAGGGAGCACGTCACAGTTCCGGTGGCCTGGGAGCACGTGCCTCGGGAAGGGGTCGCTGAAACGTAAGAAACGTCCGTTGGCAATGGATCTGTGACAGTTACATTGGTCGCGATGGCGGGGCCGTTATTGGTGACACCTAGAGTATAGGTGAGGATATTGCCCTGCATGACCGGATTCGGCGAAGCTGTCTTGGTGATCGCCATATCGGCATCCGTCACCGGCAAAACGTTCACAATGTCGGTCCCAGTGTCATTGGCTGTGTTCGTCTCCCCGCCACCTGCCACGATTGCGGTGTTCGTCTCTGTGGATGGCGCGGTCGGAGATACGGCGGTCGTGATCGTGATGATTGGATAACTCGTGCTCGGAGCAAGCATATTGGAACGGGTACAGGTGACCGCTTGCCCGGCGATGGTGCAGGTATTCACGCCCGGCCCCCAACCTGTCCCAGTTGCCGATATGGGGACCAGACCAGCGGGTAGTGTATCGGTGACAGTGACGGCAGCAGTAGTGTTGGCGCTCGTACCAGCACTTGAATTCCGCGCGGTAAGCGTGAAGGTCCCAGTCGACCCTTGCACAAAATCGATCGGTGAGTGAGTCTTTGTAATCGTCATATCAGGCGTACACTGAGCGCCCGGCTGAGATCCGGGTGTCAACACCTGCGACGCATTCGTAACCGTAGTTCCTGCGCTACCACTTGTTGCGCCATAAGGTACGCCAGGAGTCAGGGTCAAACCACTTGCGCCCCCGGTTACGTCGATACTGGCTGCGGCTCCGGAAAGGAACACCGCGCCACCGCCGCCTCCGCCGCCTGGGCCGTGGCGATTGGCGATACTAAACGCCTGGGTATCCCACGCGTCTCCTCCCCGTCCTCCGTGGGCCTGAACGGTAAGGCCTCCCTCACCTCCTGAGGCCGATACAACAATAATGCTGCCCCCTGCGCCACCACCGCCGCCGGCGTCATTGGATGTGCCGTTATATGCCGCACTCCCGTTGGCGGAAATGGTGGCCGTACCACTCAGGTTTCCTGCACGAATGAGGACGATCCCACCTCCAGCGGCGCCACTACTGGCCTGGGCATCGCCTGGGCTGTTGTTGCGGGTTCCCGCGCCACCTCCTCCGCCCATCACGATCCGACTCAGCGTCGACGGAAACCCGCTTCCCGCGAGGCCCCCGCTGCTCAGGTTCGCATTCCAGGCGTTGCCGCCGGTTCCGCCGACTCCACCGTTGCCACCCCCACCTCCTCCCGAATTTTGATCGTTCGCGCTGGGGTCTGCATCCGTGCCACCGCCTCCAGCGTTGCCCGGAGCGCCCTTGGCCATGCTGCCATTGGGATAGCCCTCGGCGTTCGTATTGAGGAAGGTTGCACCCGATTCCAACCAATGCGGAGTACCTGCAATGCCCTCCCCCTTCGATCCGTGAGCCCCTGCCACCGCCGTGCCCGCGTACGCTCCGGGGGCGGTATTCACGAAGTCGGTGTTAGATCGACCGGTTGTGCCTGACAGTTGCAGCCCGGCTGCTCCGCGAAAGCCCGTACCATCGACGCTCAGAGTGGCCCCGTTCAACGTCAGAATCCCCGAAACATCCAGTACAAAGACGCCGCCGGTCGAACCGTTCCAAGCTGTAGCCGCAGCGGTTGCCGCTGTGTAACCCAGCGTGGCGGAAGAGAACTGCGGCACCCGAATGACTTGGAACGTACGCTGTCCTTGGCTGGCACCAGCCGGGGCCTCGGTATAGGTAAACAGGAGGCCACCTCCCGTGCCACTTCCCACGAAAGTAAGAGAGCCGCCGCCAGCAGGAACAGCGCTGGCGGCCCTCACAAATTCGTAGGCACCACTATCGTGAAGGTTCGTGGACCCGGTGCCGCTTGCTCCATCGCCGTAACTCGACGTATTAGTCGAATTGATGGCCGCGTCCTGCATTTGAATGAAAAGCAGAAGGTCCCCGCTTGCTATTGGCGTGGCCGCGCCTCTCGATGTCCCAAGGGTTACAGTAGTCGCGCCAGTGCTGACGGTGACAGTGGCAGCCGACGGAGGGTAGTAGGTATTGAGAACAGCGTTAAGCGTTCCGCCAGCTCCGTTCTTAGCAGGAGTGGCACAGACGTTCGATTGGGAAAATGCAGTGCCCGCACTGGAGTTGTTGCCCAGGTTCAGATCGACAACTGAACTCGTAACGCTGGCCGTGTCGGTAAAGCCTCCCACAGCGCTGGGCGTCACAACCAAGCTCACCGTAGCCGTCGCGTTCAGATTCAGAAGATTGCAGGTCAAGATTGGCGCCGAAAAACTGCAAGAGCCCTGGCTCGGCGTTGCCGAAACATAGGTGACCCCAGTCGGTAGAGTGTCGGTCAGGGTCACACCGTTCGCAATGGAAGGCCCGTTGTCGGTGACGGTGATGGTGTAAGTAATGTTCTGTGGAAAGAAAGCGGATGATCCGACAACACCGACAGATAGATCTGCTTGCAACGCTTGTACCGAAACTCCGGCCACGGACCAGTTGGAGTTTGCGCTGAATTGCTCGGAAAGGGGGACGCTGGGTGCTCCGGCGCGAGTCGAACCGGATCCGTAGACATCCGGGGGAGACGCCGGGGTCGCTGCCGAAACCAGAGCCCATCGTGATGACTGGCTCGGGCCGAAGGCTGTAACGGTCTGAGTGCCGCCGATGGCTAGCGTGTCAACCACGAGGTCGCCATAGGCACTAGGCAGGTTTAATTGAGCTAAACTCGTGGTACCGTCGGCTGAGAGAAACGACCTTATGGGTTTTGCTTGATCCGCTCCCGTCATGGTGGTCGCGCCCACGACGACTCCCAGCGTTCCAGTTCCTCCAGGCAAATTGAGCGTAACAACCACATTGTTGTTTCCGGCGGCCGGGGCGACCAAGTACCACAACTCGACCCTGCGAGTATTGCCGGCGTCGTTATGCGCACCACTCCTCGTTAAGCTTTCGCCTTGATAAGTCACTCCAGCAACGGTAGCCCCTGTGTTGTTAGTGATATTGATGGAGACGCCGACGACTAGAACAGCGTTCGACCCCGCGGTGGTGTGGGCAAGAGTAATGGTAGGACTCGCGCCATTAACTTCCTGCGCAATCGAGGTCACACTGTCAAAAGCAACTTGCGCCCATAACATTGACGAAGAGAGCAAGAACAAACAGACCAAAAGCAATCTGCGTAGTGAGCCGCACATTCGATGGCCATGTACAAAACGTGCACTCGACGCAAACCTTCTAGCCAGGAACTCCAGCCGCGCCCACCTTCCACATAGTGGAACCATCCGTGTCCGCCTACCCAAGTTTTCTTCTTTAGCCACGACTTGGCCCACGATTTGCCCGGTCCTCAAGGTCCCGTCCGCCTCCGTACTCGAATCTCCGCGGGCGATGAATACCCCTTGTTTCGCGTTGATCCGTAGCAAGCGATGTGCCTTGTAATGCGTGCGGTCGACGAACAAAACGATGTCACCCCTCTTGAGGGTTGCGGCGGAGACGGGCCTCACATGAAGAATGTCTCGGTCCCGAATTGTGGGGTGCATGCTCCGTCCATATGCGCGAAAGCGAAAGCCGTGTCCTTCGGAGAGTACGCAGTGGATAGCCGAGGTGAATAGCCTCGATTGTGCTATATCTTCAACCACGGAAATTCAGGATCTCCCAAACTGCACTCCCGTCAGGCACGAAGCGAAACAAATAGCACGGTACGAGCTTGGTGATCTGGTGCAAAAAGGAGAACGTGAAAGCCAGTGGACCGTGACTGTAAAACGGGGGGAAACACCGCACGAACAGCTCAGCCACCGCGCGTGACTGGGGGAGTAGGGTAAGTTCATTTCTGTCCCCGTGCTCGAGCACGAAGATTTCCTTGAGGTTTGCCTTTTCAGGTGAAGCGAAACCCGCTTCTCCATGCCAAGGGGTCCCGTACATCCAGATCTCGTTCGACAACTCGCGTAAGATAATCCTGTCATCACTCAGCAAATCCGCCGCACGAAGGGATTCCCATAGGCGCGCTGTCGTGCTCTTTCCAGCGCCCGAGTGGCCGAGAAAGAGATGGCCGCCCGTTCCGTGATCTACCAGGCCACAGCCGTGGACCTCGACTCCCCTATTCCTGGCGAGCCAGTTGGTCACCAGCAATTCGTCCAGGGGATATTCGAGTGGACTGACCCGCTTCCCATCGCCTAAACATTCCCGATTCAACCATAGGCGTGCAGAGTGGAATTGGCTGTCGATCGAGAGCCGCTTGTAAGGCTTGTCGCCTAATACCGGAGTTACGAAGTCAAAAACAAGGTCGTCATCCCCTTCGTGCAATGTCCAGAGCGATCCAGAGTCAAAAAGCTTCCTGCCGTTCGGCTTCTGCAACCGATCTGTCCACTGAACCCTTATTTCGATATCGCAGTCCATCGGAGCCGTCCGGAACCGATTCATTTCTCTGGTCAATTCAACATCGGCTGCGGAGTCAGCGCAGAGACCGAGCGACACATTTCCGATTCGTATGCAAGAACGATGAATCCCAACCGAATGGGTAGCAACCGGGTCAATTGTTTCAGCGTACATCCCTGCCTCAGCTTGCAACGTCTCAGCCTCGCCGTTTCAAGATCCAGGAACCATGCATTGACCGGTTGCAACGCAAGACCCACCCACCGGTCCCGCTGACGACATATTCTTGCAAGCCCCGAGCACAGCTTCCTCCGGACGCAAGCTGATGACTGTAACCTTCGGTGATACGTATAGTTCCTTCATCTCAGGAGCTCCGTCTTCCCCCATCAATCACACTCCATCATGCTAATGACGTCCTCCACATCCGCTGCAACCTCCGCCGGACACCCCGGATTGGTTATTCAGGATGGGGAGCAATACCAGTGGGCTGGTCCATTCACTTACGGTGACGTCTTGCGAAGCGATTCTGCGGGCCGATTCCTCCGCTGATTCAAAGTGCGGCCCGCCCGGACAAAAATCACATTCTCCGTGCTCAGGCACTTCGAGGCCCAGCGCCATTGCACGCAGATGCGCGACCTCACAAAGGAATTCGACTGGTGATTCTGGGTCGCCATTCTCCAGTTCGCCATTGGCGGGGCACATGCTGCACAGCGAACGAATTTGACACTTAACACATTTGGAAATTCTCGCCTTCTTGCGGGCACGGACTTTCAAGAGAAATTGTTCCCAGCCTTCCCTCACACTCCCCTTACGGATGTCGTAGGTGTCCTGGTGAGACAACACACAAATGCTCATCTGCCCATATGGGTCAATGGCGAAGGAATTCACGCCCCCACCGCACGAGTAGACCGTTTCACTTTGCGGAGAAACCGGCTCGGATCGCCGATCTCGCAGCGCCGCATTGCGATGTTCGGCTGCCAGCTTCGGCCAGTGCAGATCCAGTGCGACCACGTCCTCGGGTGAGAGCCGCACTGCCAGAGGGCTCTGGGAGCAGTCGATGCGTGGGTTGACGAGCGAATCGAACTTGAATTCGAGGTGCAACTCCTGCTCTACGAAGTCCTTCATGGCTACGACTTCATGCTTGTTGATCGTAGTCGGCACCGTCTTCAACTTCAGCGGCAATTCCCGCTCGCGTAGCAGAGCCACTCCCCGCATGCAGCGCTCATAACTTCCACCGATTCCGGTCAAGGCTTCATAGGTTTCCTTTGTTCGGCCATACAAGGTAATTTCAATCGCAAACGGAGGCCATCGACTGAGGTAGTCTGCGACTCTTTCCGTGATCAATGTTCCATTGGTGAACAGGGTGATCAGGAACCCCTTTTGCTTTGCGTAGGTATAGATTTCAAGGAAATCCTTCCGCGCGAAAATCTCCCCTCCGGTGTAGAGAAGCCACAAGCAACCCAGGTCGGACAAATCATCCAGCAGCTGAAAGTGTTCTTCCTTACTCAGTTCCCGGCTGCGAGCTTCATGATCCGCGATTGCCAGATTGTTGTAGCAGTGCAGACAATCCAGCGGGCAGCGGCGAGTTACCTCGATTGAAATACTGAGGGGGATACGCTGGCTGGAATAGTGGTCATGAACCGATTGGCTAAATTCCCCATACGTTCTTACTTCCACTGCCGCCCCCCTCATGCTGCAGATGCGCTGCTCGAAACTCGAACAACCGCCGCGCTTACTCCGAGCAATGCCTTGCTGCCGCCGTTAACGTTCCCCCGTCGGAGAGGCGGCTTCAGAATCGACTACACGTTCCGCTAAACCAAGCGAACAGATCTGATCCATGAAAAGCGCAACGTCTTCTTCCACCTTCTCTCTGCTCAGGTCATATTTGCTATAGATCAAATCGCAGAGGCATTGAAGGGTTTGGGGCGTCTCTAGAACATCCCAGATCGTGGTCGCCGTCGCATTTAAGCTGTACAAGCACGTCAAGTCACCGATCCCCGCCCTCAGCGGCAGAACAAGTGTGTCTCCAGCGATCAGACGGGAAACGACAGCCTTTGCACGGATGTAGAGATTTGCACTCGCCGGCTGAACGTCAACTGCTAGGATCCTTTGGCTTTCGAAAAGATCCGTCTCTTCGCAGTCTTTTTCCAAGATCACAAACGTCCTCTCCAGACCGTGAGTAGGAACACGAATTCCCTTTCCGGCGACTGTAGCACGGCTCCTGCGCAAACGCGGCTCCAGGACCCGTTACCTAAAGAGGTACGTCGACCAGGCGCCCCGATATCTGGCAAGTTACTTCCCCGAGTGAAAATGATTGTTTCGACAAGGCCTGAGAAGAGCCAGCGGTCTCAGTGTCAGGGAGCAAGCACGGATGAAGGCCGAGATCTGTTCATCGAGACTTCGGCGAAGATGAAAGCTATCCCAAACCGACTGGCGCTTCCACAAGAACGCAATCAAACAAAAGCCTCTCCTATGAGAGGCCCGGCAATACGGATATCGCGCCAGCTTCCGACGGTTTTTTACCTCATTTAGGCGAGGGAGTGGTACCGGAGGCGGAGGCAGCCGCCCACTGATCGAGACTGTTTTTCATCACGCTGACTTCGACCCGGTTGTCAGTATGCTTGGCTGCGGGTTTGTCTTCCCCGACTCCAGCAGCATTGCCCATGCCCACCACATAGACGCGGTAGGCCGGAACCTCATGATTGAGAACCAGGTAACGCACGACCGAATCTGCCATCCTCCGTGAGGAAGCAATGCCGGCTTGACCCCTACCGGAAGAATAACCGTGCACCTCAACAACGTAACCATGCTGATCCTTGAGGTGGGCCGCCATTTCATCCAAGGCTTGTTTGGCATCTTTGCTCAACACGTTCTGTCCTGAATGGAAACGAATCACGGTCTGCGTGCCAGCTTTGTACTGATCTAGACCCCCCACTACGGTCTCAACTCCTGGGAGGCGAGAGTTCACTGTGCTTGCGGTCTGGTTCGCCAACTGTGACTTATTGGAAGCATCTGCCGCATGCTGATCAGCCTCATTCACCTTTTCCGAGGCCAGTTGGATACCTCTCTGGGCGCGAGCGTCGACATCTTTCCCGGATTGGCTGTTTGTGGCAGAGAGCTCCTCGAGCTCATTTACTCGATCACGGATCGGGGCGGTGTGCCGCCTCACATACCCCTTACTTGCAAACGGGTGGAAGATGAGCGCTGCGGCGCCGGGTTCGTCACCGTCCCAGAAGTCGCCAGTGCCGCTGTCCCGCAGCGGCTCCCTGGGGGAAGCGGTCGTGCTCTGCGAAGGGTGAGCGGCTTGATCGGCTGTTGCCGATTGCTTGCCCGCACTTGAATTCTGTTGCTGCGCGGATGCCGGAAGGGCAATTGCTGCTGATAAAAGCAGTGTTACAAATATGCGATCTTTCATTTCGGTTTCCTCCCGACTGGGGGCGCTGACCATTCCAGTGCTAATGGGCAAGACCACCAGCTCTGCTGAGTGGTAGTTGGTCTCCGTCGCTTTAGCACTGGTGCTGCCCCGTCTTCGTATCTCCCGCTTCCGGACCTGACTACAGTTAGTCGCGAGTAAATGCGGCCACATTATACACCCGTTGGCCGCTCCGTGGCCGTTTACAGTGCAATGAGCGGCAAGCGCTCCCAAGTGACGGCAACTCGCGCGCCTCCCTGCCAGGCTTGCCGACGAGAGCAGCGGACGAGCCTGCTCACCCTGGGGGAGAAAGAGCCATGACCAAACTCTATCGCTTTCTTAGAGTCGGGCAAGCAGCGGGAAGTATAATCGCCTGATTCCGGAGCCGACGCCCCGGCTCCGTTCTTTCGCCCGCCCCATTGTTGCCTGCGATTGTTCTGCCAACCCCGCAAATGCGATAGGCCCAGAAAAGCTGACGATAGAAGCCGCCTTGGGTCATCGATCGTGCCTTAGAAGCTCTCTCACCAGCACGTATAGGGTTGCCGGAGCCAGTGCGAAAACAGCAGCCATTTGGGTCATGATCAGAATTACGCGAGGCGCAAGGGGGCCTGTCTTAGCCCGTTCGTAGCAATAAAAGACCACCAGCAAAATCACCAAAGATGTGAAGTAGGCCACCAGTCCCGTGACCAGCATTTGCATTCTCGCGCCCCCCTCTAGTGATGTCGCGAAAAAGTTTGGACCAGAGTACACCGAGTGCTCGCTAAATTCTAAAAATTGAAGTGGGCCGTCTGGGCAGTGACCGGCGGGGCAACCCGAACCATTCGCACGCCGGGTCACACTCTCGTGCTTTTTACCGGGGGAGGCTGTTCAAAATACGCCCCGCGATTTCAGGGCGATGCGTTTCCCTTTCTATGGGTGTCTTACCGGCGAAGGAAACCGCTGCATGCGCCGCGCGGTGTAGTACCGACGCATTTTGTGGAGGCCCTCGAGCTGGGCAGCAGCAATTTTCCGACACAACGCGGCGGGTGCTTTTCCTCGTCCACCCATCCAGGTTCCAAGCGGACCGAAGATATTGTGGAATCTAACGATCCGAGTCCCCAGCCCGTAATCCTGCCGATAATGAGTGCAAAGGGGTTCACCGACTAATTTTTCCCATCCGTACGCATCTTGCGGCGGTGCCGAATAAGCGTCTTCCTCTTTTAGTGGGACGCAATTCGTTTCAGTTTGCTTGTACTCTGGATAAACGCACGCAGAACACGCGTACAGATATCGGGAAACACCGTTCTGTTTGGCCCCCTCGACACAATGAAGATCGATGAGCGAGTTGTTGTGCAAGAAGAAGAGAAACGAGATGGTGTCCGATAAACCCACCAGCGCCGGTTACCAAAACCCGAACCGCGTTGCCCGCTGCGGTTTCCCTCAAAGAATTCTGGAGTCTAGACGAAAGAAGATCCAAGCTATTTTCGCATGCGTTCGGTCCGGCTGCAGGCATGGCTGTCACGTGAGCGTGCGCCGGTTACCTCAGTAACGCCTTGACGGCGCAAACCAAACCTACAATTGGGCTATGAATCTCCGTCTTAACAAGCAGCCGAGGCAGTGGCTTCTAGCGGCAGTTGGGACGGTGTGTGCGCAAGCTCTACTCTCCGTGCTATGGCCTCGCAGTTTTCGGTTAACAGCTTTTGGGGACCTCATCCAGTGCGTATTGCTACTGTTTTGTGTTTTGTCTGTCCTCCCCAACATTGCCCGGGAGAAAGGCAGAACAAGGCTTTTCTGGCTCTTGATCGGCGCAGCTTTTGGGACGTGGCTCTGTGCGCAGATGCTGTGGACCTACTTTGAGGTTTTTCTGCGCCACGAGGTCCCCAACCCTTTTGTCGGCGATGTAGTTTTGTTCCTGCACATCGTACCCATGATGGCAGCCCTCGCATTGCAACCGCACGCACGGCGAGACGGCCCTTTGGCCAAACTGGGATCGTTCGATTTCATATTGTTGCTAATCTGGTGGCTCTACCTCTTTCTGTTCGTAGTTATTCCGTGGCAGTATGTCTATCCGAGTGAGGCCGTTTACGGGCGCAGTTTTGATGTGCTCTATCTCTCCGAACACCTGGCATTTCTGGCTGTTCTGGCGTTGGTACGGCGACGGAGCTCCGGTCGGTGGAAGATCATTTACACATTTCTGTTAAGTGCCGCCTTGTTGTACGCAGTCAGTTCTATCGTTGCGAGCGTAGCGATTGACCTGCACGTCTACTACACGGGCAGTCTGTACGATCTGCCGCTCGTGGCTGCTATTGTGCTTTTCTCTGGCGTAGGCCCGCTTGCCTCTACCCTCTCGCAGGAAAGTCAGCCCGCAATGACGGTTCTCCCCAGAACCAGCCTCTGGGCCGCACGTCTTGCGATGCTGGCTGTATTCTCGACGCCGTTCATGATTGTTTGGGCAGTGTTTGGCGGACATGGACCGCAGAGCGTTCGCACCTATCGGGTGGTACTCACCGTCGGGATAATGATGGTCATGGGCGGTTTGGTGTTCGTCAAGCAGCATTTGTTGGATCGGGAGTTGATTCGGCTGCTGGGAATATCGCAACAGAATTTCGAAGAGGTCTCTCGACTCAAGGACGACCTTGTTGTCAAAGAAAATGCGTTGACATGGCACACCCGTGAACTTCAGCGAAAGAATCTTGAACTCCAGGAAGTGTCATTCACGGATTCCCTGACCGGACTATGGAATCGCCGCTATCTCGAAGAGGTTCTCGCGGGCCATGCAGGTCAAGTAATGAGGGACCGTCGTGCGCATGAACCCGCCCCAGGCGACGTCGATCATCGAAGCCTCGTCTTCCTCATGGTGGATATCGATTCCTTCAAGAAGGTAAACGACTCTTACGGGCATGTCGTAGGGGATGAGCTATTGCGGAAGGTTGCTAAGCGACTTTCGAGCGCGGTGCGCAAGTCTGACTTGCTTGTCCGATGGGGTGGCGAAGAATTTCTGATCATGACGCGATCCGCGGACCGCGTGGGAATCTCTGTCTTTTGCGATCGCATCCTGGAGGTCGTCTCTGCAGAATGCTTCGAACTCTCGAATAACGTGAACCTGCGTAAGACGTGCTCGATTGGTTGGGCGCCCTACCCATGGTGCGAAGCGGATCTGGAGGCGATTTGTCCCGAAGATGTGATCGAGTTGGCCGATATGGCCCTATATCGCGCGAAGGCGGGCGGGAGAAACCAAAGCGTTGGGTTCCTGCCTTCGGAACTCGCGATGTCGTCACCTGAAAGAATTGAAGTCGCCAACCTTCGAGATGAACATTCGGGTCTGGTCCAAATGGTAAGAGCCTTGGGCGAAAAGCATGAATTGCAAAAGGGGGTATCCCCGGACCTAGCGCTCAGCAATGAACCACTCCTAAAACATATGGGAGACGAGCAGTAAACCGCCGCCGATGGCCACGATGTCTTCCACCACCGCCACGCCAAAATCCGGAAGCCCAAACACTTCTACTAAGCGATGGCGAATCTTGTAACCACCAAACGCACCGGCAATGGCCCCGAGGACACCCAAGATCGTGCCAATTACAACTGGTTGGTGAGCCGAGGCGCAGATCGCCGCGCTGGAGAATCCTCCGGTGATCACCCGGAATACGAGAGGTCCCAGATCAGTACGGTTTGGCGTTCTCGGCAGCTTGTCGGCCACCAGCTCCCCGAGTGCAAGAAGCGACAGGATAGTGATTGCGGCCCGCGAACCTAAGAAAGACAGCCTTGAGCCGCTGAGATCAAGCCATCCGAAGTGCACTGCCCAGCTCACCAGTGCTGGTGCTGTCATCGAGCGCAAGCCGGCGATGATTCCGATGGAGAAACATCCGAGATATAGAACAGCTCTGTTGACGTTCATGTGGCGTACTTTAGTCGAATACTGGGGAACCCGGAACTCCAGAGCGCCTCTCCAGGAGGTGTCAGCCAGCCGAAAGATGCCCCGGACGACCGCCACCAAGGAAGACTTGGCAGTATAGCTTGGCAGCGATTGCCCAAAGTATAGCCTGTCCCATTTCGCGCTGACAGCCCTGTCGTCGAGACCCCTGCGGGCGAGATCCAACTGCTTGGGTGGCCACAGGCTTCCCAACCCAATCGGGTGTTCCTTCAGACTGGACGAAAACGAACCGTCTGCCCCCGACGGCAGCGTCGGAGAAGGCCGTAATTGCAAGCCTGGCTTGAACTGATCGAGCGCGTACACATGCTCCACCGCGGCGGAGAGGGATCCGTCAGCTACCAGGTCTCCCAGCTTCTAGTAGATCTCTTTGATCTCCGTGCGGGGCGCCGAGCAAATTACTAGACCCTGGAACGCCGTAGACCGTTGGCGCGTAATAATTTTGAAAGTATATGGCCTTCATGGGGCAATCGAATTGTTAGCGATCGCGCACGTCCGACTCGGAAGAGCCTCCTGAGCTTCTTTGAGATTCCTCGACCATCCTCGCGGGCGGGGGCTGCACGGGGGGGCGGGCTTCCTGTCCCCGTGCAGCCTGGGTGAATGGGCAGATCAGCACAATGATCAGCGTGCAGATGCTGACTCTGTTCCTCATGTTCATTACGTCCGGTATAGAGTCTTCACACTTTCGTGAAACTTCAGGGCCACAGGAGGCGCGGCATACTTCTCGGTCACAACCTCGATGTATACACCTCGGCCGCCCTCAGACGCGGTCTTAAGGGCCTGATCGAATTCTCCGCATGTGGTTACACGCGCCGTGAACCAGTCGTCGCATCCAAGCGCCTTAGGCAAGTCGGCGTAGTGCCACTGAGCAAGATCGTTGTACTCGATGTTGGGATCCTTGCAGAGCAGCCGTTCAATCAGATAGCCCGAATTGTTGAGAACGAAGATGATGGGCTTCAGCCCGCGCCGGCCGAACTGACTGATCTCCTGAGCTGTCAGTTGATGGGAGCCTTCACCGGTAATGAGCACAACGCGACGGTCGGGCGCCGCGACTGCTGCTCCAAAGGCCGCCGGGGTCGCATATCCAATAGCACCCCACAACGTCTGGTTGTAAAACTTCGCGCCCTTCGGCAGGAGTGCAAACGCCAGTCCAAACCCAGAAGTCCCAGTCTCAGTAATGACGATATCGTTCGGTTTAACAAAATTCGCCCAGCGAGGATAAAGTGCGTCTGCGGTAATCGGATCGCTGCCGGCACCCTTTACTGCTCCGAGCGAACCTGGTTGAACCGGTGGTTTCTGATTTCTTTTCTCAACACGCCGCGCGAGCTCAGCGAGGACATCTCTCATCTCGACATTGGGATAAACTTTTGTGCCCACCTGAGTACGATGGTGACGGATATCGATGGTCCTTTCCGGATCAAGATGCGCTGTGAAGGCGCCCGTGCTGAAGTCCGTCAGAATAGGTCCGATCAGAACGACGGCGTCGCATGATTCAACATACTCACGAACCGCCTCGTCCATGAGCTTTCCGTCGTACATGCCAATGTAGGCTGGCTGTTGCTCTTCGAATGTGGATTTGTCCATAAGCATAGTGGCGAAGGGAAGTCCGGAAGCATCCACGAATGCCTGGACGGCATCCTGCAACCCCGCACGACTGGCCAGGACTCCTTGCAGAATGCATCCGGTCTTGGCTGCGCTGAGAGCCTCAATAATCGCAGAGACCGCCCTTTCTAGCGATGCAGCGTCGCTCTTCGGTGGATCGAGTGGGGTTGCACTACTGACCACAGGCTGATTCGCGACATCTGTCGGAAACGCCATATAGACAGGCCTGCGGTGGTACAGAGCCTCCGCGATCAGTCGCTCTGTCTCGTAAGCGGCGTTTTGAGGTGTCATGATGGCGCTGGCACAAACGACTTTTTCAGCCATCTTGTGGAAGAAGTCGAATTCACCGTTTCCCAGAGTGTGGTGGACAAGCGCGTGTGCGGCTTGGGCAGGCAGATTTGGCATTCCGACCAGGTGGAAAACCGGCACATGCTCGGCGTAGGCTCCGGCGATTCCATTGATAGCGCTCAATTCACCTACACCATAAGTCGTGTTGAGAGCAGCGCCGCCGTGAATGCGAGCGTACCCATCGGCCGCATACGATGCATTCAGCTCGTTGCAGCATCCGACCCAGTCGATACCGGGAAAACCAACGATTGCATCCTCAATGGGAAAAGCGAAGTCCCCGGCAACGCCGAAAACTTTGGTTATTCCGAGGTCCTTGAGCCTCGACAGAACGTGTTCGATTACGGTGGGCGACGTCGCTCTTTGTGTTGGGGCTAACTCTTGCAATATTGCTCTGGTTGACACTGCCCCTTCTGTTGGGGCGGATACACGCGACATAACTTGGTCTCCTCAATATTTGGCGTTCCATGTTGCAGATGTGCTTTTCCTCTCTAAATGAAGGGCGTATCATGCGGATTTTCTTTTCTCGGCGACCGGTTCACTTTGAGCCTGCACAGACTTCAGGAGGTCAGCAGCCGACGCTCCTTCGAGCGACAGCCCATAGCCAACTTCTCGCACGATGCGCTCCTTTAACGGATGAATGAAGTGCACGCGTGTGTTGCGACGCGTTACCTCAGGCACCTTTAGGTACAGGACAGCGAGTTCCCGCGCTCGGCTGAGCGCCTTTCCGTTCGGGACGACTTCAGCAACGACTCCCCATTCGTGCGCGGTGCGCGCCGTCAGCGGCTGTGGATTGAGCAGGAACGCCTCCGCTCGTCCTGTTCCAGCGCGATAACTCCACGTGGTAAAGATTCCATCACCTGGCACAATGCCTCCCGCGAAGTGGGGGACGTCGTGGAAGGTCGCACTCTCGGCTGCCACGATCACGTCGGCGAGCAAGGCATACTCTGAGTGCACATGCGCTCGTCCTTCGATAGCAGCGATGACTGGCACACGTATGTTCGCCAGATTCTCGATAATCTGCACGCCTTCGTCGTGAACCTGGCTCCAAACACCGGGATCGGCCACATTGCCGAAAGAGGCGAAATCAATTCCAGGAATGAAATCACCGCCTGCGCCGGTTACGATTACGATCTTGTTCGCTCGATCTTGCGCGATCCGGTAGAAGGCGTCCAGAAACTCTGTATGGTCTTGAGCGGTGAAAGCAAACGGGCCGCCGTTGCTGTGGAATTCAGCAACCAGCACACCTTTGTCGTCTCGTGTCAGCTTCAGGCTGCGGTACTGGGAAGAATAAGCTGGTTGAGTCGTTTGCATATTGAATTCTCCAAGTCGAACTAAAGTCACTTCAATCCACAACAGGTCAGATAGCAACCTAGTGTTGCAATATTGCGTGGTCGGCTCTCAATGGTGCTGCACCGAAATTGACGGCAAACCTTTTGCACCAGATCGAAACGGTCCGGTACTTCGACAAGTCCAGATCAGTGCCCAACGCGTAGTTCTGGTCACCGATGTTTCCCTTGATCGTTCCCAGATCGATGGAGTCGGCTCGCTTCACTGTTGCGCTGTCGTTTGCATCGTCAGCGGCGACCAGGTACACGTGCACATTAGGACCGTTCGAAGTACTGAAGTTCGTGAAGCGGAGAATGCGATCTCCATTCCCAAGGCGGTAGATGGTTGCCGTACCCGCGGTGGGGTGCACTACTCCATAGAAAGTGCCGGACTCAAGGACTTGTGCGGATGAAGGGTCTTCGCCCGCAGGAAAGCCTTCGTTCATCCGGTGATTGACAACCAATCGCTCTGGCCGAAACGCGTACCAAGCAGCGAACAGTGCGAGGGCGAGCACAGCGAGGGCGAGTTTCCATTTGCGAATCTTCATGTCTGCTCAGAAATGAGGCTATTGGATTTGCGCCGCCTACGAGCCCACAAAAACGGCCCTGTGCCGGCGCAGAGTGCCTAGAGGATTCGATCGCATCTGCTGCTGGCGATGGCAGCACGAGAATAACCAAACCAAGTGGGGAATGCTGAATGCCAGTTATCCAGTCATTTGTGTGTCGGTCTTGAAGTACGAGATCAGCCGGATGTAGGGGAACCAGGTCTTCGTGTCGATATAGAAACACCGAGACGTATTTACGACAGGAGATGTCCATCCGACTCTGGTTTTGACTGCTTGCCTTAATCATTCTGATCTGGTTCGTCGCACAACCGGTCCAATCCCAAGTTCAGTGAATGCACCGCGTCAGGCAATCTCCTCTTTCCAAGGCTGCTCTGTTCTGAGACGATTCGCGCTTTACAAAATCAGAACTGCATCTTAAGCGCCAACTGCATGGAGCACGGGCCCCCGATCTGGTACAGCGGCGCGAGTCCGCCGCTCTGTCCTCCGCCGCCCGGGGAAGTTGTTCAGCGTTTGTGTGGCTCGTACCGAAAGGATTCTTCACACTTGGACATAGTCGAAGTAAATGAAATCATCGAGGAAATGGTCCTGCTGCTGCGAGGCGAGTCCCACCGGTATGCAGTTTCGCTGCGCACGGACTTAGCAGGTGAACTACCGAAACTCACAGCCGATCGTGTGCAACTGCAGCAGGTATTCATGAACCTCATGCTCAATGGTATCGAGTCGATGAGGGAGAACGGTGGAGAACTGATCATCGAGTCGCGGTTGAGAGAAGATGGTAAATTGCAGATCTCGGTCGCAGATAACGGCGTGGGCTTACCGCCTGAAAAAGCAGACCAGATCTTTAACGCATTCTTTACGACCAAACCTCAAGGCACGGGTTTGGGACTGGCAATCACTCGCTCCATCGTGGAATCACATGGGGGGCGCGTGTGGGCCGCCGCGAACCCCGAACGAAGCACAACCTTTCATTTCACACTACCCATCAGAACGGCCGTCTCCGCATGACTTCCTCCGATCAACCTACCGTGCTCATCATCAACGATGACTCCCGCATGCGAGCGGGTATGCAGCGTCTATTGAAGACCGTCGGTTGCATTCCGAGTCGGTCGCCACGCCGCAAGATCTCCTGCGGCACAAGCTTCCAGATGGTCCTAGTTGCCTCGTGCTTGGTGTGCGACTCCCTGGAATGAGCGGACTGGACGTCCAAAGCAAATTAAATGAGGCGGGAGTTTCAGATCCCTATTATTTTCATCACAGGCCATGGAGAAATTCCCATGACTGTCAAAGCGACAAGCCGCCCGCGAAGGGACAGTTGTGCGCTCGTGAGCTCGCGATTGATCGCCGAGGATTGGTCGGCGCCTGCCCCAACGTGCCCGCTTCCTTTTGACTTGCCCTGGCTCTGGACGTAACATTCCCACCCAATGATCGGCCCGATAATATGGCATTACCGGATTGTCTAAAATTCTTTGCCCGGCGCCTCGTGCTGAATGGTGATGGCGACGCTGGCCCCCGCTTCGAGTGCAAGCCGTAAGCAGGGGGCTGCCTTGAGTAGTTCAAACCGAGGTTAGATGCATGGAGTAACAATTCCTGAAGCGTGTAGGTCTACATAATGGAAAATGACGATCCTCTCCCTGGACTGGAACAACCGAATCGACGTGAATTCCTGTTGACCGCCGGCAGCACAGTGGCTGCCGGTGTGATCGCGGCATACGGCCCCGCACATGCGTCCACGGTCGCGGCGGCGGACGCTGCAGCGTCCGCCGTTGAAGGTGCAGTTCCGATCACCCTCCGCATTAATGGTCAGGACCATTCGCTACGGATCGATCCGCGAACCACATTGCTGGATTGCCTCCGCGAAACAGTGGCACTGACCGGAACGAAAAAAGGCTGTGATCATGGCCAATGCGGCGCGTGCACGGTGCATGTGAACGGCCGGCGCGTGCTCTCATGCCTCAACTTCGCCGTCATGCACGATGGGGAAGAGATCACCACCATCGAGGGCCTCGGCACTCCCGAGGCCATGCATCCCATGCAAGAGGCGTTCTTTACCCACGATGCTTATCAGTGTGGTTATTGTACTTCGGGGCAGATCATGTCCGCGGTCGCGTTGCTGAAGGAGCCATGCGGTCCCGATGATGCTGCGGTCAAGGAGTTGATGAGTGGCAACATCTGCCGCTGCGGTGCCTATGCCAATATCGTGGCGGCGATCCAGCAGGTTCGCAAGCGCGCTTAGCGCAGGAGCTTCTCGATGCATACCTTCGAATTCATCCGTCCAGCCGATCAGGCGGCGGCGATCGCATCCGCGGCGCAATCGAAAACGGCGCAGCAGGGCGCCGATGTACGTTTCCTGGGCGGCGGCACCACGCTGATCGATCTGATGAAGCTGAACGTCGAGACTCCCGCGCGCGTGCTCGATATCAATCGCCTGCCGCTCGACAAGATTGAAGCTACATCCGATGGCGGCGTGAAGATCGGTGCCATGGTCCGCAACTCAGATCTGGCCAATCACGCCAAGGTGCAGAAGGACTATCTGGTTCTCTCTCAGGCTATCCTGCAAGGCGCCTCGGCGCAGATCCGCAATATGGCAACAGTGGGCGGAAACTTGTTGCAGCGAACACGCTGCGTCTACTTCCGCGACACTTCTATGGCGTGCAACAAGCGCGAACCCGGCAGCGGATGCCCAGCGATCACCGGACACAATCGCACGCTTGCCATCCTGGGCGCGAGCCAGAATTGCATCGCCACCAATCCATCCGACATGTGCGTGGCACTGGCCGCGCTGGAAGCGACTGTTCACATTCAGGGGCCGAAGGGCTTACGTACGGTCGCGTTTGGCGATTTCCATCTTTTGCCAGGAGACACGCCACACCGCGAGACCGTGCTGGAACCTGGCGATCTGATCACACACATCACCCTGCCACCGCCCATCGCGGGAAGCAGGCAGCTTTACCTGAAACTCCGCGATCGCGCGTCGTACGAATTCGCCCTCGCCTCGGCAGCAGTAGTACTCACAATCGCAAGCGGCAACATTACGCGCGCCCGTATTGCGCTGGGTGGCATCGGAACCAAACCGTGGCGCTCACCCGAAGCCGAAGCTGCACTGACCGGCAAAGCCGCAACCGACGATACCTTCCGCCAGGCTGCCGAAGCCGCGCTGCGGGGCGCGAAGCCGCAGAGCGAAAACAAATTCAAGATCGAACTCGCCAAACGCTGCCTGACGCACGCGCTGCGCACGGTCACGGCCAGTTGATTTCTGAGGAGCAACCATGGCGACATCGCCGCAATCCACTTCTTCTCCCATCGGACGCGACACCCTCCGTATCGACGGTCCACGCAAAGTCACCGGACTGGCAAAGTACGCCTCCGATTTCCAGTTCCCGGGCATGCTTTACGCCGTTCCCGTAGAAGCGACGATCGCGAATGGGAAATTGGTCACGCTGGATACTGCGGCGGCTGAGAAAATGCCGGGCGTACGCGCGGTTCTTCATCGCGGGAACATTGGCAAGATCTTCCGCTCCACGCCCGCGCCTGGTTTCGATCGCGTCTGCCTGGAGCGGCGGCCACCGTTCGAAGATGACACGATCCGTTACTGGGGCCAATACATCGCCCTGGCCGTTGCCGACACCTTCGAAGGGGCCAAGGGTGCGGCCGATGCTGTACGCGCTACCTACTCCCAGGAAAAACCCAACGTCGAGTCTCACCTGGAAGCAGGCAACGATCCTGACGTCGTCTTCACTGCTTACGGTCCAATGGAGCGACTGCAAAGCCACCGCGGCGACGCCGCAGCTGCGCTCGAGACTGCGGCCGTGAAGTTGGACGAAACCTACGTCACTCCGGCCGAAACTCACAATCCCCTTGAACTGCACTCCACCGTGGCGGTGTGGGATGGCCCCATGCTGACGCTGTATGACTCGACCCAGGGCGTGGTAAATCTGCGCAGCGTCCTGTCGCAGATGTTCGGTCTGCCCCAAGAGAGCGTTCGCGTTATTTCAAAGTTCCTGGGTTCGGGATTCGGTGGCAAACTCTATCCTTGGACCCATGTTCCGCTGGCTGCCGCTGCAGCACGTCAGTTAGGTAAGCCGGTAAAGCTGGTCGTCAGCCGCAAAATGATGTTCCAGTCAGTCGGGCATCGGGCGCGCACTCAGCAGCGCGTTTGCCTCGGAGCGACGCGCGATGGCAAGCTCGTGTCGCTGCAGCACGATTACGTCTACCACCTGTCGATGATCGACGTTTACCACGAGGACTGCGGCGAAGCCACGCCTTACCATTACAGTGTTCCAAATTTGCGCGTGAGCTTCGGGCGCGCAAGACGCAATATCGGCGCGACGGCCGACATGCGCGGCCCGGGCGCAGTCCCCGGACTGTATGCCACCGAATCGGCCATGAACGAAATGGCGGAGCGGCTCAAGATGGATCCCGTGCAGTTCCGCATTCTCAACGAGCCGAAGCTCGACGAGTCCAATGGTCTTCCATTTTCCTCGCGGCATTACGTGGAATGCCTGAATATGGGCGCTGAGAAATTCGGCTGGTCGAAGCGCAATCCCACGGTCGGCTCCATGAAGCGCGACGGTTTGACCTTAGGCTGGGGAATGTCCGGTGCGGCATGGATCGCGGGTACATTTGCCGCCGAAGCTAATCTCGAGCTGCGCGACGATGGAACGGTTCGCGTGGCCTGCGCGACCCAAGACATTGGCACCGGCACGTATACCATCCTGGCGCAGCTGGCCGCGCAGAAGACCGGCGTGCCGCTCGACAAGATCGATGTCCAGCTCGGGGATAGCTCGCTTCCAGATGGCCCGATCTCCGGCGGATCCCTGGCCACCAGTTCGGTGATCCCAGCCGTATTCAAGGCGGCAGATCAGGCGATCACATCGCTGCTGATCGTCGCCATCTCGAGTCCCAGCTCTCCGTTCTTAGGCCACAAACCCGGTGATCTTGCGCTCGAAGGTGGGCGCGTGTTCGTAAAGGCTGATGGGCCCGCCCGAGGTATTCCTTTTGAAGACGTGCTCCGGACGGGAAATGCCCGCCTGGTCACAGGCAACGGTAGGGCTGAAGCGACAGCTTTCGCGCCAAACGCGAAATTCTCCAAGCACTCCTACGGCTGCCACTTTGTGGAAGTCACCTGGCAGCCGGAAACCGCTCGGCTGCGCGTCAGCCGCGTCGTGACGGTGATGGACGCAGGCCGAATCTTGAATCCTCTTGCCGGGCGAAATCAGATCCAGGGCGGAGTGGTCATGGGCATCGGCATGGCGCTGTTCGAAGAAACCACTTACGATCCACAGAACGGCGCGCCCATCAACAGTAATCTCGCGGATTACATGATGACGGTGAATGCCGACGCGCCGACGATCGACGTGCATTTCCTCGATTATCCCGACAAAGAAATCAACGAACTGGGTGCGCGTGGGATCGGCGAGATCGGTCTGGCTGGCGTTGCGGCCGCCGTAACTTCCGCGGTCCACCACGCGACCGGAGTTCATGTTCGCGAATTGCCAGTGACAATTGAAGATCTGATCGCGTGAGGGATACGCACCGAGCGAATTGAAGCAGGCGCCTATATCGTGTCGCAGGACCTGATCGCGGTCACTCCCGGATGACGGGCTAACCGGAAACTGTTCCGGCCCAGAAGTCGGCTTCGAGGAAGCGTTTCGTCGGAGGGCGTTCGCGGGGTCACCTCCTCGAGGCCCGTTTCTGGTTTGCCGACAAACCGCTCGTTGTCCCGGCAAAGTCAAGTTTGCCAGCTCGGCGAGGCTGCGCATCGCCACACGGTGACTACGTCTCAAGCAGCGTGCCAAGCCCTTCGGGCCACCGATTCTCAAAGTCGCTGTCTCGTTGGAGTCCGCGTTGCAACACATTCTGGATCCGCTGCTGCGCTTCAGGCCACGTCAGTGCGGTCTCAAAAGAGGTGATGGCGTCGAGGAGCCGGTCGGCGGACGGCAGCGAGACCTGGTTGACGAGACTCTTCGCGGCGGCGATGGCACGCCGGTCGAAGGAGGCGATCCGGCGCGCCAGCGCGTCGACGAAGCCGTCCAGCTCGGCGTCTGGAAGTGCCCGGTTGACGTATCCGTATCGTTCCGCGGTAACGCCGTCGAAATCGTTCGCGCCGAGAATGATTTCGAGCGCCCGACCCCGACCGACCAGATGTGGAAGCCGTTCCGCACCGCCGCCGCCGGGATGCAGTCCCACCCCGACTTCGGGTTGGCCGAGTCGCGTGTTCTCGCGCGACGCGAAGCGCATGTCGCAGGCGAGGACGAACTCGCTGCTCACACCCCGGACACAGCCTCGGATCTTCGCGATGCTGACCACCGGGGACTTGGTGAGACGCACGAACGTATCCATCAGGATCGGAAGACCCGAAGCCCCGACAGCAGTCATGATGTTCCCTATCTTGCCGGTCAAATCAAAGTGGGCAAGGTAAAACTCAGGGTTCGCGCTTTCGAATACGACGACGCGCAGGTTCGGGCTGGCGTCCATTCGTGCGAGCAGATCCTGTAGGGCTTCAAATATGTTGGCGTCCACGATGTTGAAAGGCGGGTAATCGAACACAACCCTCCAGTACGCAGGCGTTTCCTCGATGACGCGCACAGGTGCTGCTGATTCAGTCATAATTCGCGCTCCAATCGTCCTCTCTGCCATGTCGATGTTTCCTTCTAGATTTATGCGGCAGCGGAGGCGAGCAGCGCCTCAACTTTTGCGTCCAGATCTTTAGCGACTTTCAGCGCTTCGGTATCGCCATACGCCTTCAGAAAACTCGACATGCGATCGTATGACAGGTGCACCCCATCCAGCCGCTCGTCTACTAGAACTGTAACGGGCGCGTATGAGCCAGCATCCGGAACATGCTTCGCCATTTCCTTCATGATGAGAGGGTTGCCGATAAGCAAGCGGATGATTCGAGGTGTCTCCTGGACTGCTTCCTTCTGCAGAACTGCGCCTTGATCAAGCTGCATGAACAGCATCAGCCCTGTTTTGCTTAAGCCTTTCTCGACTGCACTTTTCAGCTCGGCAAAAGAGCGGGCTTCGCGGGTTGATCTAAAGAATTCGGCCATATCCGGATGGCCGAGACCCGCATTAACAGCCGCCACAACCTGGTCGAACGGTTTATAGGAGGTAAGGCTGAATCGCTCGATCTCGATTTTTCTTATCATCTCGAATCTCCTCACCGCAGTTGTTGACGTAGAAATTCGCTTGTCCGCCCGTTGGCGAGCGCTGCCGCGGCGGCGTCATAGTGTGCGCCATTATGCCGAGAGAAGGCATGATTCTGACCTGGATAGCTGTAGACGGTCGTGTTCGGTTTCTTGGCAAGTGCCGCTTTAATCTCAGCTTGCGCGGCCTTGGAAATGAACTCATCCTCCTCGGCGAGATGCATTAGAACGGGCGCATTCAACCCGTCGACCTCTCCCAGATATTTCTCAGTATCGCCGCCGTGATAAGCGACTGCGGCGTCGACGCCGTGGCAGCGCACGGCTGTCAGGAAAACCATTAGCCCACCAAGGCAATAGCCGAGGAGGGCGACCTTGCCGTTGGACTCCGGCAGCTTGCGTACGGCGTTGACGGTGTCCTTGACGTCCTTGGCGCCCGCGTCCCGGTCATAAGCTCCGTACAGACGAAGGCCGTGTTGCCAGTCGGCGTCGGAGGTAACACTAAGATCGACGCCCAACTCCTGCCGCCAGAAAAGGTCTGGCGCGACGGCAAGGAAGCCCTGTTCCGCCAGTTCGTCGCAGTGCTTGCGGATGTCGGCGTTCACCCCGAACACTTCCTGCAAAACGATAACAGCCGGAGCCGGCAACGCCTTCGGTCTTGCGATATAGGCGGCGAACGCGCCGTCATGTCCTTCTATGGTGATGTGATCTTTCATTGTCTTCTCCCATTGCGTTCTCCTCAGCCGACGACGTTCATCTTGGCATCCGCCGATATTGTCAGGATCGGCGGATGCCCCTCTTGATCTTCAACTGTTCAGGCGAGCAGTTGCCGAAAGTACTAGCGCAGTGCGGCCGAGGATCCGGTCGCCGGCGCACTTCACGCTACTGCCGAGGCTGGCGCGGAGGCAGCCGCCTCTTCGATCAGCTTGGCTGTTTCCTTCGGGCGCGACATGTAGGCCACATGGCTCGCCTTCACTTCGACCGTCTTAGCTTTGGCGCGCTTCGCCATCATGCGCTCCTGATCCGGATTGATCGAGCGGTCTTCGGTTGCCACCATGTACCAGGTGGGCTTGTTCTTCCACGCGGGATTCGTAACCTTGTGGGTGAACGAGTCGGTGGAGATTGGCACCTGCGATATAGCCATGAATGCTGCCTTCTCCGGCGGAATGTCCGCTGCGAAGTCGGCCGCGAAATGCGCCTCGTCGATCCACCAGTTGTTATTGCTGTCCGGCTTGAACGCTTTGGACGCTTGCGGCAGGGCCTGTTCGATCGAGGCACAGCTCTCACCTTCATCCAGAGCAAATGCGGCAATATAGACAAGCGCTACAACGTTCGGATGATTACCGGCCTCGGTAATAATGGAGCCGCCATAACTGTGGCCCACGAGAACCACTGGCCCGCCCATCGCATCAATTGCGGCCTTCGTATACTTCTGGTCGTCGGCGTAAGAGGTCTCGGGGGGCTGCGCCACTGACACCTTGTACCCATCATTCTTGAGGATATTAGCGACGGCTTCCCAACCGGAACCGTCGGCGAATGCTCCATGCACCAAGACCACGTTTTTAACATGCTGATTCATGACAATTCTCCTTTTTCTTTTCATATCTTTTTCACGCACATCAGCTTTTGTCAGCCGACGTCGGTCGTCCGACATAAGGCCCGTTACAACGGTTCTGGATGCTCTTTAGGCCGACCTCGCTCCTGCAGCATCCATTCCCTGATGTAAGGCGAACAGTGCAGCACTGAAATGCCCGTCGCCTCACACGCATTGAGAAAACGGACTCCTTCGAGATCTATAAGGTCCAATTCCCCTAAATCCAAAACGACTGGCGATTCGCATCGCTCGATTTCCGTTTTGACTTGATCCAGGTGACCAACTCGAAATTCGCCACTGAGCCGAATTCCCCCTTGGATCCGTTCAATCCGCAGCGTCATGTTTCTACCGGCTCCGGAGACAATGACGGCAGTGCAAGTCGCAGACCATTCGCAATAGTCTGTGCTTGTTCAACTTGGCCTGCAATGTCGTCCTGATTTGTCAGGAATTCCTCTTTGATCAGGAAAGATGACTTATAATCCCGCGATGGCTTCCGTGAAATACCAGCGATCGCAAGAGGCACTCGAGAGAGCACTTGACGAGCTAAGAAATTCGGAAAAGAAACTTCGGCAGGTGATCGATACGATCCCGACACTGGCCTGGTCCATTCTGCCGGATGGTGCGAACGAGTTCCTTAACAAACGTTGGCACGAATACACAGGACTTTCCGCTGACGAGTCCCATGGATCGGGTTGGCAAGTTGCCATCCACCCAGAGGACCGAGTCCTGTTGCTGCAGAAATGGCAGGGCCTGTTGGCATCGGGTGAACCCGGCGAAATGGAGGCGCGTCTCCGCCGCTATGACGGAGTGTTTCGCTGGTTTCTCATGCGGGTTGAGCCCCTACGGGACGAGACTGGCAAGATAGTCAAGTGGTACGGAACATGCACTGACATCGAAACCCTAAAGGAAACGGAAGCGAAGCTCCGAGAAGATGAACGCGAACTCCGTCGTATCACCGACGTAATACCGCAGGCGATTGTGGTTCAGGATCCATCTGGCGTCCCCATCCACGCCAACCAAACGACGCTCGACTACACGGGCCTGAAAGCCGAAGATGTGATTGCCCCGCTTTTTCGGGAACGAATCTTCCACCCCGACGACCTCGAAAGATTACGGGAGGTGCGCGAGACTGCTCTCGCTCACGGGGTTCCTTTCGAAATTGAACAGCGAGCTCGTCGAAAAGATGGCCAATATCGCTGGTTTCTTATTCGTTACAACCCTTTCCGAAATGATCAGGGGCAAGTGACTCGCTGGTACGCAACGGGAACCGATATCGATGACCGCGTCCGAGCAGAGGAACGAACCCGCAATGAGAATGTGGCGTTGCGAGAACAAATCGATCGTGACTCGATGTTTGAGGACATCGTCGGCTCTTCGGAAGCGCTACGGAGAGTGTTACGCCAAATCGCGAAGCTAGCCTCTTCGGATTCGACAGTGTTGATTCTTGGCGAAACCGGCACAGGAAAGGAGTTGATAGCTCGCAGCATCCACAAGCGATCGAATCGCGTGGATCGGGCATTCATCGGGGTGAATTGTGCTGCCATCCCACAATCTCTGATTGCGTCCGAGCTTTTCGGTCACGAGAAGGGTGCTTTCACCGGTGCAACCCAACGACGCCTCGGACGGTTCGAATCGGCAAACGGCGGGACAATTTTTCTGGACGAAGTTGGCGACTTGCCTCCCGAGATTCAAGTCGCAATGTTACGGGTGCTGCAGGAGCGCGAAATCGAACGCGTGGGGAGTAATAAGGCCATTCCCATCGACGTCAGGATAATTGCAGCTACTCATCGTAATTTGAATTCGCTTGTAGCCGACGGCAAATTTCGTGAAGATCTCCTATACAGACTGAATGTAGTCCCAATCGATGTTCCGCCGTTGCGCGAACGCGTAGCCGACATCCCCTTGCTGGTTGAATATTTCATCGACCGCTTCGGTAAGAAAGCTGGAAAGAAATTCAGAAGGATCGACAAGAAAAGTCTTGGATTATTACAAGCGTACGACTGGCCAGGGAACATTCGTGAACTACAAAATGTAATTGAGCGCGTCGTAATCCTCTGCGAGGGCGAAACCTTTTCGGTGGACGAGACGTGGCTCAGGCGGACACTGCCCGTTGCCCATCGTCGAACGAGCACTCTTAACCGGGTCCTCGTTAGGCAGGAGAAGGAAATGATCGAAGCCGCGCTAGCAGAAACTAATGGCCGGATCTCCGGACAATCAGGCGCGGCGACTAAACTAGGTCTGCCAGCGCGGACGCTCGATTCGAAAATCAAGCGTTTGAGAATCAACAAATATCGGTTCAAAGTCCCGCGCGCTAGCTGAGTCCATCACGTTGGCAGCTGGAATCGCTGCTCTCGTAGGCCCTGCTTGCGCTGTCCTTTCTTACACGGACTATCTCCCGGCCTTTCTGAGTGCGGATCTCACGGGCGTGTGGCTGTTGGCAGCCATCGGGGCCATCGGCATTGGCAGCGGCGTTTTTGCGTTCCGCAAGGGCAGCAAAGTCGCGGGTACAATTTGCGTGAGCAAGCTTGGCACTTCACGCTCAATCCGGAACTGGGCCTTTGCTGCGGGCTCTTTGGCGGCGATTCGTCCGGGGCGCTATTTGGCCCCCACGCTTGGTTGCGCTCCGGGCGAAGGGCTGACTAGGCCTTCTTTGGAAATCGAGCGTGGCCCATTTCTCGCATCCTTCGCGAGAAGCGGGGGCACCTCTCCTTGCCTCTCGGAAACGTGCAATGCTATGCTCCTGCGCAACGGGGGTTGGAGTTGGAACTACTTCTCAACCTGTGTTGTCTCCTGCTTTTCGGCCCGGCCATCTACCTGTGGCTGCAGCGCCGCCGCGTCGCAACCTCCATTCTGCAATTCACTGTTGCGCTGACTTGCCTGCTCTTCCTGCTCTTTCCGGTCATTTCCGCGTCCGACGATCTGCACGCGATGCGGCAGGAAATGGAGGAGTCTGGGCCAAGCAAGCGCACGCTGAAGCAGGCCGGCAGGTCAACTCCCGGGCACGACATCACCGCGCCTCCGGCGGAGCTGCCCGCGGTCGCAAGAGTTGTACCGACGGTACTTCCGTCAGGACTCGTGCTCGGCTTCGCCCCCGTTGCCCCAAGCTCTTCCGAATCCGTCGCGCTGGTTTCGCGCGCTCCTCCTTCCTTCCTGCTCGCCTAGCAAGATAGCGCTCCGCTTACGTAGCGCTGCTTCTCTCATTGCTGGCTGAGTCCCTCGCGGGCTTCGCGCCTTGACGCGAAATCCAAATCGTCATCGCTTCCGACTGTCTCTCGACCGAGGCTTCCTGCCTCGGCGCTGAGTCGATGCCGTCGATGGCGCCTTCCCCGCATGCGACCGCCGGTCGAACGAGTATCCGGAGCAGAAGGATGATCCGTTATTTGGTCGATTTCGCCCTCAACAACCGTATCCTGGTGTTGAGTCTTGCCGTGCTGCTGCTGGTCTGGGGCATCGTCTCGTTTCACAACTTACCCATCGAGGCCTACCCTGACGTCGCCGACACCTACGTGCAGGTCATTTCCCAATGGCCCGGGCACGCCGCCGAAGAAGTTGAACAGCAGATCACCGTGCCCCTTGAAGTCGAACTGAACGGCGTCCCTCACTTAACGCATCTGCGCTCGGTATCGCTGGCGGGATTATCCGTGATCACCATGATCTATGACGACTACATCAGCACCTTCAACGCTCGGCAGGAAGTGCTCGACCGGCTAGCGCAGGTTACGGTTCCCAATGGCGTCAACCCCGGCCTCGGTCCCGACTACAGCCCCACCGGCCAGATCATGTTCTATACGCTCAAAAGCACGAATCCCAAGTACGACACCATGGAACTCAAGACCCTGCAGGACTGGTTCGTGCGCAACCAACTCAAATCCGTCCCCAATGTCGTCGACGTCAACATCTTCGGAGGACCCACCCGCGAATACCAGGTGCAGCTCGATCCCGCCAAGCTCGTTTCCTATGGCCTCTCGCTTTCTCAGGTCGAGCAGGCCATCGCCAACAACAACACGAATGCCGGTGGCGGATTCATTCAGCGCGGACAGCAGGCCCTGAATGTCCGCGCCGTCGGACTGGTCCAGACCAGCGATGACGTCGCTTCCACCTTCGTTAAAGTCGTGAACGGAACTCCAGTTCCGGTCCGTGACCTCGCCGTCGTCACCCAGGCGCCCAAGGTTCGTCTTGGCCAGTTAGGCAAAACCATCCGCCGCGAAAACGGCACCGTTCTCAACGACGACGACGTCGTCGAGGGAATCGTCCTGCTGCGCAAGGGTGCGAATGCCGACACGACGCTCGACGCTCTTCATGCCAAAATTCATGAACTCAACAGCGGATTGCTGCCACTCGGCGTTACCTTCGTCCCCCACCTCGACCGCAGCGATCTCGTTCGCTATACCAGCCACACGGTCCTTCGCAATCTCACGAACGGTGTTCTTTTGGTCACCCTCGTCCTCTTCCTGTTCCTCGGGAACGTCCGCAGCGCTTTGATCGTTGCTGTCACCATCCCGTTCTCTTTGCTGTTCGCATCGATTCTGCTCGATCTCAACCAGATTCCCGCCAACCTGCTTTCGCTCGGCGCCCTCGACTTCGGCATGATCGTCGATGGCGCCGTCGTCATGGTCGAAAACGTTCTTCGTCACGTTGAGTCGCATGCCGATTCCCACCGCTCCCTGATGCAAGTCATAGGCGATGCAGCTCACGAGGTGCAGCGCCCCGTCTTCTTTGCGATTTTCGTCGTCATCACTGCCTATCTCCCCATCTTCACTCTGCAGCGGGTCGAAGGACGCCTCTTTCATCCCATGGCCTGGACCGTCGCCTTCGCCCTGCTCGGTGCATTGCTGTTCTCTCTCCTGATCGCTCCTGTCCTGTGCAGCTACCTGCTTCGCGGACAAATCAAGGAATGGCGCAATCCCATTCTCGAGGGCGTCATTCGCTCCTACCACGCTGCGCTTCACCGGTGTCTGGATCATCAAAAGATCGTGCTTACTATCGCGGTCGGCCTCGTGGCCTTGATGCTCTTTCTTGGCCTCAGCGGTCTGATCGGTTCCGAGTTTCTTCCCCATTTGGATGAGGGCGCCATCTGGGTGCGCGGCACCCTTGCCCCCAGCGCCGGCCCCGACACAGGGATCGCCACCGCCAACAAGGCACGCCTGCTTCTCGCCAGCTTCCCCGAAGTTACGCAGGTCGTCAGTCAGGTGGGCCGCCCCGACGACGGCAGCGATGCCAGCGGCTTCTACAACACCGAGTATTTTGTGGATCTTCGCCCGCGCGTCAAGTGGCGCAGCCAGTTTCACACAAAGGATGACTTGATCTCCGAGATGGACGCCTCTCTCGCGCAAATCCCGGGCGTCATCTGGAATTTCTCCCAGCCCATTTCTGACAACGTGGAAGAAGCCGTCAGCGGGGTGAAAGGTGAGTTGGCTGTCAAACTCTTCGGCCCAGATCTCAAAGTTCTCGAAGAGAAGGCCACCCAGATGCAAGACATCATGGGCAAGATTCCCGGCATCGCTGACCTCGGTACTTTCGAAGTGCGCGGCCAACCCAACCTCAATCTCGTGGTCGACCGCACCGCCGCCAATCGCTACGGCATCAATGTCAGCGATGTCCAAGACGCCATCGAAACCGCCGTCGGCGGCAAAGCCATCAGCCAGGTCCTCATCGGAGAACAACGCTACGACCTAGCCCTTCGCTACCAGGCGCCCTACCGTTCCACTGTCAATGACATCGCGCAGATTCGCATCCTCAATCCTTCCGGCGAACGCGTTTCTCTCGCCCAGGTCTGTAAAGTCGTGCTCGAAGACGGAGCTTCCACCATCTACCGCGAGGGAAACTCGCGCTACATCGCCATCAAATACAGCGTCCGCGGCCGCGATCTGGGAAGTACCGTGCGTCAGGCCATCGGCGAGGTCCATCGTGGCGTCCAGCTGCCCGAGGGGTACCACCTCGACTGGACCGGCGAATATGAGAGTCAGCAGCGCGCTAACCGTCGCCTCACCATTGTGGTTCCGATCACTATCCTTCTGATCTCGTTCATCCTTTATTCCGCCTTCTCGTCATGGAAGTGGACCGGGTTGATCCTCGCGGTTGTCCTGCTCTCCCCGCTCGGCGGCTTTCTTTCCCTGCTCATTACCGGCACCCACTTCAGCGTCTCCTCCGGCTTGGGATTCCTCGCGCTGATCGGCGTTTCCGTGCAAACCGGCGTCATCATGGTCGAATACATCAACCAGCTTCGCGTCCGCGGGCGCACCGTCCACGATGCCGCCACCGAAGGCGCCTCCATGCGCCTGCGCCCCATCATGATGACCATGCTCGTCGCCACCCTCGGACTCCTCCCCGCCGCCATGTCGCATGACATTGGTTCCGATTCGCAGCGTCCCTTCGCCATCGTCATTGTCGGCGGCCTCACCTTCGAATTGATGATCAGCGTCTTCCTGCTCCCGACTCTGTACTGCTTTATCGCCCGCCCGGGCGACAAACTCCCTCCACCGGAAGCCCGCTTCCTTGAGGAAGGCGAGCACGTGGACTAGCGAGCATTGTTTTGGACGCCCTTGTCGTCAGTGTCGGCGCCCTGCCACGACGAATGGTTCGAAAGCCAGGGTGCCCCATTGCCCGCGCACTTTGCGAGAAGTGGGAGGTCACCGTCGACAGAAGTGTTCAGAAAATGTACCGGAACCCCCAGAACAACAGACCCGCCTGCAGCGTCAGCACTCGGGCGGTCATCAGGTTGCGCATCGTCGCCCACTGCAACCCCGAATGATTCGCCGCCATGGTCCGCGCCACGCCCGACGTCGCACCGACAACCCGAACCCATCTGCCCGCCGATTGTCAGCATCGCAGTAATCTCCGCCTCCGCGCCCTGCGCATACGTCAGATGGTCCCTTGCGATTTTCTCCCTTACGATGACGACAATCCGCTTCCACCCCACAATCGTGCCCAGGCCCAGTACCGTCGGTACCGCCACCTCGCCCATGTCGGGATGAACTTGGTCGCGTTGTATGGCTCGAGGCTCGAGGTTCGGTGAACTGTATCCTGAGACTCCTATTTCCGAGGAATAAAGGCAGTCTGATCGGGCGACGAGTGCTCAGCGATCCGGGCAGCCGTTCCAGACCACCAGTGTGGTTTGAACTTGCCCTGATATCTCCGCGCAATAGGACTGAATTATCAAAGCAGCTCGAAAAATCTGGCAAGGCAGTCATCTTACTCTACGGTCAACTTTACGGGCCTTCTGAACCCGACCCTAAGCTCCCAGATTCGACACGCAAGAATTACCACCCCGGATGGGGACACCTTGGCGCATTTCCGATGATGCTGGTGGTATTCCGCATTGAATCAGTAAGTCAGGCTGGAAAGCCGTATAACGAGCGATAAATCCCCAATTTCACTCACAACCGCTGGGCAACCCGCTAAAGCGTTCTCCTTCTAGGAGTGCTTCACCCCTATACTGGAAAGAAATTGGAATCAGGGGGTTACCCTTGTTTACCGACCTCCGTTAGAGGACCCGTCATGGCCGCGCTGATTGATGCTATTAATGTCAAGCGTAAGACGTTGTTTGAGCTCGAAAACACTCCTTTCTGTTGCCTGGAAGCTGAGGTGAACACGCCTACCGCTCGTGGCGGCCAGACCTTGGTGCGCCTAAAAATGCGCAACCTCCTTACGAACGCGGTCTTTGAGAAGACGTTCAAGGCAAGCGACAAATTCAAGGAGCCGGACCTGCAATCGGTACAGGCTTCCTATCTGTATAGCGATGGCGATGGTTCTCATTTTCTGGACCAAGAGAGCTACGAGACCGTCACCCTTGACAGTCAGATGGTCGGGGATGCATTGGACCTCTTGGTCGAAGGCGCATTGATTGAGCTGCGCAAATACAACGGCAATCCGATTGGTGTAGAGCTGCCAATATTCGTTGAGCTGCAAGTTGTCTACACGGAACCCGCGGTTCGGGGCGACTCGTCGGGCGGCGGGACCAAGACAGCCCGGCTGGAGACGGGCCTGGAAATCCGCGTGCCCCTCTTCATCAAAGAGGGGGAAAAGGTGAAAGTGTCCACCGAGAACAGGGAGTTTGCGGGGAGGGCATGAATCAGTTCCAGATCAATGCCTGATGGTTGGCGAAATATCCCGATTTCAGTCGTAGCCAAATGGTTCCAAGTAAAACGCATGGTTTCAACAGTTAACTGTCGCGGTAGGGACGACCATCACTGATCGCCCCCCAGCAGAGAGCCGTACGAGCGCGTTTACGCATACGGCTCTTACGAAGGATGAGTGGCGTAGAAGCGCGCATCGGGATAAGGGTGCAGAACGCGGGGAACCCGTAAGAGAAGCCCTTGAAGTCGACCTCATAAATCTGGTTGAGGATCCGCCACCACGGCCTGTTGAATCATTTTGTCCTCCAGCGCCACGTCGCCCAACGGACGTTGCCGCCCGTCAGCCTTCGGAATATAGACTCGTCTTGAGGGTTTTGCTCGATACGCTCCACGGTGCACCCGACTGTGCAGATCGGTGGACCGATCTTCCAGTCCGGTTTCATACTCCTGCCACGTCACGCCATCTACTCCCGGAGAAGCCTGACGCTTAAGTGCGTAGAAGCTCTCACGGAGTAGTCCGACGTTCAGATGGTGGAGCAAAGCGGTGAACCGTTCCTGCTTCCTTGCTCTTGCTGCTTGCCGCACACCGTCCAATCCCTGGGACATAGGTTTCCCGCTCTGTGTCGGTCGCATGCGTGATTGAATGATGTTCTCCTCAGTCTGTGCCCTTGCCTCCCCAGTCTCCGCGGAAGATCGCTCTTCTTTGTTTGACTGGTTCACAGGTAGTACGGCACAGTCCGACTTCTCCAGCACGTGCATATCCGCCGTTCGGTTTATGGCCTTCGCGGACCGGCCTCGATCTTGCGACCGAAGCGTACTGGAGATCTCCCGGTTCTCGTGCATGTTGTTTCTCAGGGTGCGCGGGTCCTCAGACTACGCAGGACCTGACAAATCCACTCGCGATTATCGTGGTTGTCGTGTTGCCTTCCTCCTTACCGGAACGGAGTCGGCGTCCTGATCCAAACGGGCTTTTCGAAGCTCAATAGCCCGGCCCACCGATACCTCTGTCTACGCTTCAAGCGAGCTCTGCTCGCGCTGGTGCATTTTGGACTTAACGACATATATCGCTTATTGGCAATATAGCCATATGGCGATGGATATGCAAAATGACCATCTTAGTTTGACCTTCGCAGCCCTTGCGGACCCCACGACACGCGCGATCCTCGCTCGTCTCGCGTCGGGAGACGCGGACGTGTCGGAGCTCATGAAGCCCTTCGCCCTAAGCCAGCCGACGATCTCTAAGCACCTCAATGTACTCGAACGAGCGGGGCTGGTTCGGCGTATGCGCGATGCACAGCGGCGTCCGCGCACGCTCGTGGCGGTTCTGCTCAAGGATATCGCAGAGTGGCTTGTACCCTTTCGCCGCTTCTGGGAGCAGAAATTTGCCAGCTTGGACGGCTACCTGAAAGAGATGCAAAAGAAGGAGAAAAGACGTGGACGCGCGAAGCGATAAAGAGAGATCGCCAGTGAAGAACATCGGAACAGTGAAGATCAGAACTCCTACCGACCGCGATATCGTGATAACGCGCATCTTCGATGCGCCGCGCGCTGTTGTCTTCGAGGCCTGGACTAAGGCCGAACATGTCGCGCATTGGTGGGACCCGAGCGGCGTGCTTCTCGCCGTTTGCGAAATCGACCTGCGGCCGAACGGAGCCTTTCGTTGGGTCCATCGCGCTCCCGATGGTGGTGAGGAACACTCGTTCAGCGGCCTCTATCGAGAAATCGTCCCGCCAGAAAAGCTTGTCTTCACCGTACGGATGTTTCCGTCCAGTCCCGAACTGGTTGGAACGCTCGTCCTCGCCGAGGATGGGAAGAAAACGAAGCTGACGATGACGATTGAGTGCGCGACGAACAAGGATCGCGACGCTCTACTCCAGATGCGCATTGATGCCGGCACGGCTCAAACCCTGGAAAACCTCGCGGCATACCTCTCCACGATCGTGTAAGCCGGAAGCATGTTGAACGAGGGCGCGGATTTTGTAGGAGCCGAGCAACAGACGAAATAGGAGGATCTATGCAGCAGATGACAGTTTTCGATGCTCCCGGAGGGAGAGCCGCAGAGATTGCCCAGGCGGCGACTTCCCTATTTTTGGGAAAAGTGCTCTCGCAGGACGGCACGACGATCGCATACGACCGAATCGGCAACGGACCATCTGTGATTCTGGTCGACGGCGCGCTCTGCTACCGAGGCATGGGTCAAAGTGGGCAACTGGCTAAACTACTGGCGCTTCACTTCACCGTCTTCACCTACGACCGTCGGGGTCGAGGCGCCAGTGGTGACACTCCGCCTTATGCCGTGGAGCGCGAGGTCGAAGACATCGCAGCGCTACTAAGCAAAGCGGGTGGTACGGCATTCGTCTGGGGCATATCCTCCGGCGCAGCTCTCGCGATCGAGGCGGCGAATCGTCTCAGTGGAATCAAGAAGGTGGCTCTGTACGAGGCTCCCTTCATCGTGGACGACGGCCGTTCCACAACAGGGCGCGATTGGGTCCGGATCGGCGAGGCGGTCGCGGCAGATCGGCGAACCGATGCGGTCAAGCTGTTCCTGAAGTCGGTCGGAATTCCCGGCTTCTTCGTGGCGCTCATGCGACTGATCCCGATGTGGTCGAAGCTGAAAGCCATTGCGCACACGCTCCCCTACGACGGCGCGATCGTGCAAGACAATCAGAGAGGCAAGCCGCTGCAGGTCAGCCGGTGGGCGTCCGTCACGGTACCAGCGCTGGTCATGGACGGTGGGAAAAGCCGGGGCATGGATGCGCCACGCGAACCGGTCACTTGCGGCCTCATTGCCCAGTGCCCAGTACCGCACGCTCGAAGGCCAGACGCACATGCTGAAGCCGAAGGCGCACGCGCCATTGTTGGTGGAGTTTTTCAATGGCTAGATCGAAGGATTCCTCATAACCTCTCTGAGCGGCCTGAGACATAGGTAACAGAACGTACCGGACACATGGGTTACACTTTCTCCCCTTTTGGGGAGGGAGTGATGCCCTGGAAGGAGTGTTCGGTGATGGACGAAAGACTGCAGTTGGTGGCG
>Ga0307478_10000594_pt1 | contig 36068 bp, 33 predicted proteins | sample atmos_gasesECM4C_2_FD_203713 | JGI IMG/M metagenome (GOLD analysis project Ga0307478, IMG submission 203713) | Hardwood forest soil microbial communities from Morgan-Monroe State Forest, Indiana, United States - atmos_gasesECM4C_05 | ecosystem: Environmental > Terrestrial > Soil > Temperate...
ACCTGCCGATGGCGACGACCTCACTCAATATAGTTCAGCGTCTCGGAGGGCCCACCCTGACGACACTGTGCGCTACTTTTCTCGGATGGAGACTGGGTATGGCGCACCAGGCGACCGGCATCTCCAGCGCCTTTACCGCGACCTTCATGCTGCTCAGCCTCATTCATATTCTGCTTTTGCTAGCAGCACTAAGGCTGCCTTTTTTCATAGAGAAGACGGAACAGTCTTCGCGAAAGCTGCCTACGGCAAATCCGTCTGTGCAGTTTGGGCGGCGGACGGAGGCCAGCGCTAACGGCGCGCCTCCTCCGACCCGACTGGGAGGGTCCGCCTAAAACTTGACCCTATACCTGGGTATAGGGTTCAGAATAAGGCCATGCGCATCGGGGAGTTATCGGCGAGGGCGGGCGTGAATGTTCAGACCATCCGGTTTTACGAGCGGGAGAAGCTGCTGCGAAAACCGGTGCGGACAGCGTCAGGGTACCGCACATTTGAAGAGCGCGACCTCGAGAGAGTTCGGTTTATCAAGGACTCGCAGCAGCTGGGCTTTTCGCTGAAAGAGATTAAGGAACTGCTGGAGATACATGAATCCGCGAAACCTTTTGCTGGGAGTCCGCAAACGAAGTCGAAGGAGTGGGAAAAGGCGTTTCGAATCGCGCGGGAACGGCTTCAGCTGATCAACCAGAAGATCGAGTTTCTGAAAGTTTTGAAGAGACCACTTGCGGCTGTGCTGGAAGAGCCGGGGGCGGAAAAAGCAATGGTGTGCCCGGCTTCTTTGATGGCGCGTCCCGAAGCGGCCCAGACCGGGAGACTCACCCGGAGGGACAACGGCACGGATTCACGTCCTCGTAAAAAATCTGCTTGACTCTATACCTCGGTACAGACTTCACACTCCTCAAAGAACGCAGCCGAGTTCAGAAAAACGCGAACTCAGACCACTTTTCAGTCTGAGCGCTTGGCTCACTGCGACGATTTGATCGAAGGGAGAAAACAAGAATGATTCGAAGAATTACTTTGCTTCTACTGTCGGTGGCGTTTTTAGCGACAGCTGCGAATCCGCCGGACTTTTCGGGGACGTGGGTCTTTAACCCGGGGAAGAGCAAGAACATCGGGATGATGGCCAGCGCTGAATACACATCGACGATAACGCAAAGCGCGAAAGTGTTGACGGTGAGCGACACCACAGTGTTCAGCGGACAAAAGCAAACCCACGAGACGCGATATGACTTGAGCGGCGCGACTGTTCCCAACGACTCGCCGATGGGGGAGAAGAGCCAGACGAGCAGCCACTGGTCGGGGAACAAATTGGTGACGAGCTGGGAGTCGGATGGCGCGGTGGCGGGGACAAAAGTAGTTCGGACGGAGACGCGGTACTTGTCGGATGACGGAAAAACGTTGTTCCTCGAATCCGCGCGTGCTGGTAAAGAGCCGATGGTTGTCGTGTTCGACCGGAAGTGATGAGCGTGGATGAGGCGATTCCATTGAGGGAAGCAGTGCGTGGCCGCGACCATGGCACCCCCAAGAGGCGTGTGGGGCTAACCCTCGGGATCATCGTCGTCATCATGCTTGCAGTAGGAAGCGTGGCGGCGTACTGGATGCAGATGCAGCCGCGCGAGGATGGAAACACCGCGGCTGCTTCCACAATTTCACCGGAGATGAGAGAGATCGATTCTACCGTCACAACCAGCGGAACAGTGAGGTTGAGGACTGGCGCGGAAGTGCGCGTCGGTTCGCAAGTTTCGGGGATTGTGCGGAAGCTCAACGTGACGGTCGGTTCGCACATTCAGAAGGGCGACATCATTGCGGAAATTGATCCGCGCCCGCTGCAGGCGCGCGTGGAGCAGGCGCGGACGCAGGCGGCCATGGACGAAGTGGGCGCCGGAAAAGCAGAAAGGGATTTGAAGCGCGGGCAGCAGTTGTTCACGGAAGGAGTTTTGCCGGCGCAGCAGAGAGAGGATCTGGAATGGCAGTTGAAAAGCGCGCTGGCGAAGCTGGAGAAATCGAAGAGCGATTTGGCGGCGGCAGAAATTGATTTGTCTTACGCGGTGATTCGCGCGCCCATTTCTGGAACGGTGGCTTCGGTTTCAACACAGGAGGGTGAAACGGTAGCGGCGTCGTTCGCGGCACCCACGTTTGTGACGATCATCGAGGATAACGCTCTGGAATTGGTGGCGATGGTGGATGAGACGGATATTGCAAACGTACGGCCGGGCGACACAGTGAATTTCACTGTAGAGGCTTATCCGTCGCGAGAGATGCCGGCGATGGTGAAACGGATCGATCCGGTGGCGACGATTATTTCGGGCGTAGTGAACTATCCGGTGATGGCGGCGATAGAAAGGGATAGGGGGCTGCTGAAGCCCGATATGACCGCAAATATCACGATCAAGACGGCGGAGCGTAAGGCGTTGGTCGTGCCCAATGGAGCGATTCTGCGCGACGGAGAAGAGCGATTCGTTTTCCTGATGAGGGACGGAAAGCAAGAGAAGAGGAGAGTGACGATTGGAACGCGTGACGCGGGATTTACGGAAATTAAGAAGGGATTGACCGTGAACGACCGGGTGGGCGTCTCTCGCGCGGGAGATTCAGAGAAAAAAGGCGAAAAACCATGATCGAAGTAACGCATCTGGGGAAGACGTACCGGCGAGGCGATGGGACGCCGGTTGAGGCATTGAAAGACATTTCGTTTCTCATCGACAGAGGAGAGTTTGTGACGATTCGCGGACCGTCGGGATCGGGAAAGTCTTCGCTGCTGAATATTGTGGGGTGTCTCGACAAGCCGACGTCCGGAACATACCGGTTGAATGGAGAGGAATTGTCGGGATACTCCGACAAGCAACTTTCGCACGTTCGCGCGTGGAAAATTGGATTCGTGTTTCAGTCGTTTAATTTGATGCCGCGGACGACCGCTCTGGAAAACGTGGAGATTCCAATGATTTATGGGCCGGGGCGCGTCGACCGGAAGAGGGCGGTGGCCGAGCTGGAGCGCGTGGGGCTTGGGGAACGCGCGGATCACTACGGGACGGAACTCTCCGGTGGGGAACAACAGCGCGTGGCGATTGCCCGCGCACTGATCAACGATCCCCCGCTTATTCTCGCGGATGAACCGACGGGGAATCTGGATTCAGCGGCGGGCGCGGAGGTGATGGCCATACTGCGTCAGTTGCACCAAGAAGGGCGGACAGTGGTGCTTGTGACGCATGACGATGCAGTGGCAGCGTACGCGGAGCGAGAGATTTTGTTCAAAGACGGTGCGTTGGCACTGGATCGCAAGATCGCCGTGCTCGCGAGGGAGTAACTCTGTGGGGTGGCTTGGAGAGCAAACCATGCGGATCACATCAGGGATAGGAATTGCGTGGCGCAGCATGTCGCGGAACCGGCTACGGACAATTTTCATGATGGCGGGAGTGATGATCGGTATTTGTTCGTTAACGATTCTGGATTCCGTGGGCGAGAACACCAAGCGCGAAACGATGAAGCGGTTCAAGAACATGATTGGAACGTTCGACACCATCATCATTCGTCCCGGCGCGGGGAAGACGCGAGGCATGGTGTCGCTGACGAATGTTCCTCCGACGTTGAAATTCGAAGACGCGACGGCCATTGCAGGGGAGCTGCCGGAAATCAAACAAGTTGCTCTGCTGCAAAACGCGTTCGATGTCGACGTGAAATACAAGGATAAGAACGTGAGCCCGGCGATTTTTGGCGTGTCCGCCAACTGGCTTGATTTGCGTGGAGACGTAGTCGCGAAAGGAAGCTTTATTAACGAGGAAGATATGCAGTCGCTGGCGCGCGTTGCGATTCTGGGCTCGGACGTACTGCCCGTTCTTTTTCCGGAAGGAGATGCGATTGGGAAGACGATTCGAATTGGCGATGTGCCGTTTCAGGTGAAGGGAGTGCTGGCGTCGCGGGGAGCGGGACCGGGCGGCGGAAGCCTCGACAACCTGATCTTGATTCCCGTGACTGCGGCGTCGAAGCGCTTGTTTAACAGGGACTTTCTGACGATGCTGATCGCGCAGGTGCGAGAGCCGGAAAAGAGCGATGCCGCGGTGGCGAAAATCACGGCGCTGCTGCGTCAGCGGCATCACATCGCCGAGTCGGCGCTTGACGATTTCACTCTTACAAGTCCGCAAGCGGTTATGGCGCAAGTAACACAGATGGGTTCCACACTATCGACGATATTGAAGGGGATTGCGACGATTGCGATGTTTATCGGCGGAGCGGTGATCATGAGTTTGATGCTGATCAGCGTGTCCGAGCGAAGGAAAGAGATTGGGCTCCGGCGATCCGTCGGCGCCAGCCGGCAGGACATTTTGCTGCAATTCATTTTAGAAGCGTCGCTCGTTTCGAGCATCGGCGGGCTGATCGGGATTGCGCTTGGTCTTGGCGGGACAAATCTCGTTGCGCGAATCCAGCACTTGCCACCGATTCTTGCGGTGCAGGTACTGGAATGGACGGCGGGGCTTTCTGTGGGACTGGGTTTGGTGTTCGGTATTTATCCAGCGTGGCGAGCAACGCAAGTGGATCCGGTCAAAGCATTGCGAACCTAATGCCGGTTGGTTCGAGGCCTCGGGAAAATTCATGAGCGCCAGCAAAGCATTGTTATTGATGGCTGGGTCATTGCGGTTGATCTGGCGGTTTCGCCTGCGCTCAGGGCTCATTCTGTTGAGCGCGTTGCTAGGAGTCGGCGGCGTCATTTCCGCGATCAACTATGCAGCCGAAGGACGGTTGAAAGTTCTGAACCGCATACAACGGTTAGGGACAAATGTGCTCGTTGTTACTCCGCAGGTGAGCCGCAGCGTGGGCGGGCGCGCGAAGACGGGAACGATTGTGACGACGCTGGGGGCCGCGGATTATGCGGAGATTTTGCGAGAAGTTCCTGAAATTGATAAATCGTCCGCCACTGTTACCACCTCCTTACTGGTCAAGGCCGGCGATCTTTCCAAAAACGGTTGCGTCGTGATGGGAACCGAGCCCGATTACGCGCGCATCCGGCACTGGCAGACCAGCGACGGCGAATTTTACGGGATTCCAGAAATGCGCAGATCGGCGCGCGTCGCTGTCCTTGGCTCGACGGCGAGGCGCGATCTTTTCGGGAGTGAATCGCCGATCGGAAAGCGGATGTTTATCAATCGAGTGCCGTTTGAAGTGATCGGCGTGCTGGAAGAGCGAGGCCAGGGACTTGATACGACAAACGAGGACAATCAGGTTTACGTTCCATTGAGCACAGCGATGCGCCGCCTTGCGAATATCGATTATTTCAGCTCGATTCTCTTTGCAGTCACAAGATGGGACAGGATGGATGAATCGTCGGAAGCGATCCATCAGGTCCTCAGCAAGAGGCATCGCTCTCCGCGAAATCTGCCGGAGGACTTTCAGATTCAGAACCAGAAAGCCCTGATCGACACGGAGATCACTTCCTCCAATCGCCTCACATTTCTTGTGAGGTGGGTGGGACTGAGCGGTCTGGTGGTATCGGGCCTGGGCATCCTCGCCATATGCTGGATCGCCGTTGGAGAAAGGGTCGTAGAAATCGGAATACGCAGGGCACTCGGAGCGACAAAGTCCGACATCTTCTATCAGTTTTTATTCGAGGCGTTAGTGATCAGCGTCCTCGGCTGCCTGGCGGGACTCATGGCAGGCTGGCGAAGCACGAAAAGCATCGCGCTGCGTGCAGACCTCCCGTTTTACTTTGCTTGGACGAGCGCTGCGCTTGTGGCGGGATTTGCGATGTTGATGAATCTAATTTTTGCGCTGATCCCCTCCAGGAGGGCGGCGCTCCTCGATCCTATACGGGCGCTAAAGTCGGAGTGAGTACAGGGACGGGCACGAAAACCAATTCGTTTGATGGTGCCCGAGAGAGGACTCGAACCTCCACGACCTTGCGATCACTAGCTCCTGAAGCTAGCGCGTCTGCCAGTTCCGCCACTCGGGCACGAGTGCTGTGGGTGAAACCCCGGCCAGGCCGGGATTGCAGTTCCAACGAGGCTTTTTCATTGTGCCCGCCGGTTCTTGCTTTGTCAACGAAGTGGCCGGGACACCGAGCTGGAATTACAGAGTTGGGGAGGGAAGGTGCAAAACGACCGATGAGCAGCGGACCATGCAAACTCTGCTAAACACAGAGTTTATACCCGAACGCTGGCCGCTTGCTCTAGGAGAAATCCGTGGCCGCGCAGAGTCCTTGCAAGCAACAGTTTGCTTGATGGCAAGTAGTTGAGATTTAAATGGTTAGTGCTATACTCGGCCTCAGAACGCGGTCCTTTACCTACCTCGCACAGTCCAAATAGGGATCGCACGCCGGATGCAGTGGGAGGTCACCATGGAGCACCTAACGGGGCCCATCCTTTACGTTTTGATCGCCTGGGGAGTCGTTACCGCCGTATTCATGTTGTTGTTGATTCGGCGGAGCCTGCTTGCCAGTCATGAAGATGATCAAATCTTTCTCGATGCGGCACAGGAACATATGGCTCGGGAACAGAGGGAGCTGGTGGCAAAGATCGAGACACTTTCGAGGCCCCTCATGACCAGCGGCATAGCGTCAGGTGCGCTGCTGCTGGTTCTTGCCGGCCTGTGGCTTTACAACGGATTGAAGAATTTTTAGCCCACTTTGCAGCCCTTCCATTGCGGCCCTTCCGTAAGGACCGCGTGGCGGCCTGATTCTTTAGTGTGCCGACGGGGTGGTTGGCTGAGGCTGCGCAATTTGCGGCGTGTTCACGGGCGTGACAGGTTGGGTGGATTGCGCCAGCGATGTGTGGTTGTGCACGATCACCCAGTGGTCGCTTCTCTTTTCCAAGATCAAAGTGGTTTGCCCGCGGGCTGCGGAAGGCTGTCCATCCACCACGGCTGAAAAATCCCATTGATAGCAAGCCCACGCAAAATTCCCACTGAGCTTGATAAAGGTGTTGGACCTGTCCATGCGCACCTGCTGCATGCGGGCGCGCTGTTGCTGATAGACGGCGAGATAGTTGGTCCAGGTGAATACGGGCGGGGCCCAGATGCCGTTGACGACAGAGACGTCGTCCGCGTAGTCCTTGTGGAGCTTCTCGATGTCGCCTAGCTGCCAGGCACCCAGCATCTCCGAAATCGTGTAGTCAATTGCTTGTTCATCGCCCATGGGGACGACAGGCTTGGTGTCCGCAGGCGGCGTGTCATTTTTCTTTTTCTTCTGCGCCCCAGCCGGTGAGGCGCAAGCCAGGAAAAAAGCCGCTCCCAGAAAGAGCGAGACGGCTAGCTGGATCGTCCGTCCGGCAAAAGGAGCGGGAAAATAATTTTTCATGCGTGTTCGACCCCCGGTTGAAGAGGATAGCACGCTAGTTTGCGCGCGGCAGCGGTGTGTCCAGTTGAATTACTTAGACCGGTTCGGCCACTTAGAACCGGGGAGGACCTAAAGTTGCGCCCCCACTCAGTTTGACTGAGTTGCGCTGAGCAGGTTTACAAAAAGCCGGTACGCGCCGGGGACACCTTCGGGAATTTGGCGGAAGAAAGCGATTCCTGTGTAGATGTAAATGCCCTTGCCATAGCGTGTGTAGACTAGCGCGCCATTGAGGTCCGGCTCTCCAGGATCGTTCATGGCCAGAAGTGGCGTGTATTTTGAATCCAATTGAGTCCAATAATAGAGGCCGCGCTCTTGCACCCAGCCTTTGAAGTCGTCCTGCGTGATTTTGTTTGGCCGATTCAGGAGCGGGTCGTCAGGCTTCAGGAATTTGACAGGAGAATTCTCGTCGGTGATGCGCGGAAGCTGGCCTCCTGGGCCGTTCGCGATTTTCGCGGGATACGGCGCGTATTGCTCCTTGTTCCACGCGAAGTCCCGGTTGTATTGCACGACGAGCGCGCCGCCCTTCGAGACGTAGTCGAGGAGCCGCTGGTTGGCGCCGGGAAGTTCTGGGCGCAGTTCGTACGCGCGAACGCCAACCACAATGGCATTGAATTTGGAGAGATCGCCGAAAGCCAGCGCTTGGGCATCCAGAGGTTCCACTTGCATCCCAAGCATTCGCAGCGCTTGCGGGATTGGCTCGCCCTCCGCGGTGATGTAGCCAACACGCAGGTTCTCCGGAATAGTGATCGCAAGAGCGTGCACGACGCATTGTGCCGGCTCGCTCCAGAACTGTGTCGGCAGGGTGGGCAGCGGCTCGAGGGAGGTGGAGAATTTTTCGCCGCCGCGTTTTGCGTATGCGGTGATTGGGTAATTTCCGGGCGCCAAGCCGTTGGGCGCGGTCACATTGAGCTTGACGTAGCGATCGCCCGTGCCATCGAATGAAATTTCCTCGGGAGCGCTGGCCGAGAAACCCTGCGGCGAGTCCAAGCCAACGGTAAGCTTCGCCGGTTGTGTCGCATAGGAATGCACTCGGAGCAAAACGTCAAACGGTCTCTCTTGTTTTCCATGGATGGCGATGGCCTGCCTGGGGTCAACTGCGAGTGTGTACGCCGGAACAATCCGCAGAGGCACGCGATCGAGGCGAGTGGAATTTGCCTCGATGTGAGTTACCGGAACATCGACCATGAATTTGTAGGTGCCGATTGTCACTTCTTGTTCCGCGAATATAAGCGGTGGAGGCTCCGGCAAAAGCTTGTCCCACGCGGTCAGGGGAGGCGCGGTCCGTTCTACGGCAACCGTGAATTGAAAACCTTTCTCTGCATCTCCCTCGCGTTTCGTCTCCTTGAATCCGTCTGTCAGATTCAACTTCAAGCCGCCGAGTTGGCATCCGTCCTCTTTACGGCAACGTGCTTCTGCACGCAGGCCAAAAGATTCGCCTACGACTAGCGTGCTGCGGTCTGCCTCGGCCTTGACCTCAAGGCCGGCGACTAGCGCGAGGGTGCGCTCGAGGCGTTCTTTTGTATCCTTAAGATCGAGTACTTGGTCCCGCGTGTAACCCAAGAACGAGTCAGCAGAATCAGGAGGAGAGATGCCGCCAAGGAGGATTCCGGCCTCCGCCAATTGGCGCATGGCACTTTTCCAGTCAAGGGCGAGCGCAGCCGTCCGTGCGGCGGCAATCTTTTTATCCACATCGAGCAAAGCCAGCACTTTGCAGTTGCCCTTCGGCGCCGAACCACACGTTGCGCGAGCGACGGTGGCAGACCACTGTTCCAAATTCACAGCCAGGGTCGCAGCATCAAACTTGCCGCCATTTTCGAGAATTAGAACCAGCGGCCGCCGTAGAAACGGTGAACCGATAAAATTTGTAATGCCTTGCGAACGGTGGTTGGCGAAGGCGTCGAGTCCGATTTCTCGCCAGGTCTTGCCCCAAAGCGGCGATATCTCATCCACTGGAAGCGAGGAGCCGTTTGCACCAGCGGTGGCGCCGCCGCGTTCCGTATCCAGGATTTGCACGGAATTCGACGAGCCGCCCCATGGATGAAGGCCTTCACGAAGTAGTTCGGGAAACGCTTTGGGATCAGCCGCCAATTCCACCGCACGCGGAGTCCACAACCCTGATGTTTGGTGATGGCCATGGCCGCCGTGCACACCGCCCCAGCCGTTGACAACAATATTCGGCCGGAAAGTGCGAATCACGCGCACCATCTCTCCGAGGACTGCATCGCCCCACACTTTTTCCGTTTCCTCGGGAGTTTTCGAGAATCCGAAATCGGGCGCGTTCGCAAAAAAGAGTTCCACACCATAGCCGCGGCAGGCCGCCAGAAGCTCCTGCGTGCGAATCAAGCCGAGCTGAGGGGCTTGCTCCGGCCCCAGGTCGTTTTGACCGCCTTCGCCGCGCGTCAGCGTCAACAGGGCAACATCGGCATGGAGACCGCGCGCGAGATAAGTAAGCAGAGTCGCGGATTCGTCGTCCGGATGCGCGGTCACATAAAGGATGCGCGTAGTGACGCGCGCGCTGTCGATGGCTTCTATGGTTTCCGGGAGGCCTGGGCCCGTTCCGGGAGCGGGGGGGAGTTGCGGCGACATCGGCTGCGCAGACAAACAGACAAGCATGGTGCCGAAACAAATCGATCCAGCGATTCTCTTGAAGAGACGATTCACGCAGCCTCCGGTTCATTCATCTTTTGAAACGGCCACTTCCGCAAACGGCCATTGTCGCATTTTACGGGTCCAGATAAGAAATGCGAGCGCTCCCAGCGCGATCTCCGCCAAGCCCCATTTTCTTGCTGTGCCAGTCTGCCAGAAGAGCCACGCCCAGCCGATCATGGTCAGAACCGCGGGCAAAGGGTAAAGCCACATCTTGAAAGGCAAGCGGGCCGCGCCCCAGCGCCGCCGCAATAACATTACTCCCACGGCCTGGCCAATGAACTGCACGAGTAGGCGCATCGCCAGGATGCCCGCAATGGCCGTCTCGAGCTTTAGAGTCACACTGAAGAGGAAGGCCAGTCCGCCGAGCGCCAGCAGCGAAACGTATGGAAAATGTTTGGTGGGATGCAGGCGTCCAAATGCGGGGAAGAAATTGCCATCCAGCGCCGCGGAGTATGGCACGCGCGAATATCCCAGCAAGACCGAGAACACCGAGGCCAGCGCGATCCACAGAACCATCCACGTGGCCGCCTGCGCCGCGTGAGGGCCGTACAATCTCTCCACGAACGTGCTCACTATAAATTTCGAGTTCTGCGCTTCCCGCCACGGCACCACTCCCAGAATGCTGGTCTGCATCGCCAGGTACAACATCGTGATTCCGAGAATAGACAGAAAAATTCCACGCGGAATGTTGCGTTCCGGATCCCGAATCTCACCGCCCAAGTGGCAAATGTTGTAGTAGCCCCAGTAGCTGTAAACGGTGTTCACCATTGCCGCCCCAAGGCCCGCGAACCACACCCAGGAAAGCGAAAACGCGCCGGGAGGAAAATCGAATGCTATTTTCGCGTTGAAATGGGTTGCGCCTCCCCAGATCAACCAGAGAAGGGTGCCGACGACGCCAGCCCAAAGCAGGACGGAGATTTTTCCGATGGTGGTAATGCGCCGGTAGAGCAATACCACGAGAAGGAGAACGAGGCCCCCCGAGACGGCTTTGGCTTCGAGCGTTGAGAGTGGATGGAGATACCCAGCATAGCGCGCAAATCCGATGGAAGCGGAGGCGATCGAAAGCGGTGCCTGAACAAAGGTCTGCCACACAAACAGAAAAGACATCAAGCGGCCCCAGCGCCCCGGGCCGTACGCTTCACGAAGAAAAACGTACGTTCCGCCCGCGCGTGGCATCGCCGCGCCAAGCTCCGACCACACGAAGGCATCGAGCGTCGCCAGGGCAGCGCCGGCAATCCACGCGAGCAAAGCTTGCGGCCCGCCCATCGCTTTAATCACGAGCGATGTGACGACGAACGGACCGATGCCCACGATCTCGATCATGTTAAGCGCGACGGCCTCTTTCAGGCCCAGGCCGCGCTCGAGGCCTGAGGGCTGCTCCGCCGGAATGCTCTCGGCCTTGCCGGGAGCCGCATTGTCGCTCGTTTTCAGCACGCCGCCGAGAATAGCAAATGCCTCGCGTTGCGGCTAACGCGCAATTTTCAAAAAGCTTCCAGGGTTCTAGTTGCTGGCGGAGCCATTTCGGTTTGCAACCATGGCCGAACAGCTTAAACTCGTCCGGCGCGGGGCTTGTCCGCGCGTCAGCGACGGATCGTGTCTTTTTATAGATTCACCAGGTGCCGGCATGAACTCAATCCCTGCTCTTCCAAGGGGCGCGATATTTATTTGCGCGATGCTCTGTGCAGCGGCATTGCATGCGGCGTGCTTCGCAGCTGAAGCGCGCGCAGAAAAGCTGCCTTTGCCGCCCGGAACGTCCGCCGCGCTCGACAAAATCTATGCGTTCGATACGGATGGAGCCATCGCCGATGCGCAGCGCCTGCAAAAAGAGCAGCCAGATCACCCGTTGGGCTACTTGCTCGAAGCGGAAGCCCTGTGGTGGAAAATCTTTTGTACGTCGGCGGAATTCAAGTTCGGTATGACCGACGCCCGGCACCGACCAAAACTTGCATCGGACCAGCACTACCAGGAGCTGGCTGCAAAAGCTTCCTCGATCGCACAGGCAGAGCTCAAGAATCATGAAAACGCTGAAACGCACTTCTATGCGGGTATGGCGGACGCCTTCTCTGCGCGGCTTTACGGACTTCGCGGCGAGAATCGCGCGGCGGCTCGCGCAGGGGTCCGCGCCCGCGAGCATTTTCTCCGCGCCATTCAGCTGGACCCCGAACTCGCCGATGCCGAGTTCGGGTTGGGCCTATACAATTATTATGCAGACACGCTCAGCGGCATCGCAAAGCTGCTGAGCTTCTTCATGGGCATTCCAGGCGGAAACAAGCAAGAAGGCATCCGGCAACTGGAGCATGATATTTCCGAAGGAGTTCTCACGCCTTCCGCAGCCCGGTTTTATCTGGCGCTGGACCTGCATCGTTACGACCAGCAGTACGAAAAAGCTCTCACCGTTATCGGTCCCTTAGCCGAAAAATATCCCTCCAATCCGCTCTTTCAATTAGCCCGCGGCGATCTGTACGCCAAACTGGGGCGTAAGGCGCAGGCCCTGATGTGCTACCGTACCGCCGCCGCACTGCCCGTTCAAGACGCTGCGTGCCAAACTCGCATTCACGAACTCGTGAGGGCGTCGCTTGCCGCGCAGGGCATTGCCAACGATTCCGGGACCCGCTGAAAATGGAAGTGTTACCGTGTCCATTGGTTGCCAAGCGGGGGAAAGACTCCACCTTGGCAGGAATGCTTGACACTTTCGCGAGCAACTCCGTAGCATTGAGAATTGCCTTTATGCCGGCGTAGCTCAGTGGTAGAGCGAGGGTCTCATAATCCCTAGGCCGTGGGTTCGATTCCCTCCGCCGGCACCAATCTTTCCGCCACTCCCAGAACATTTTGTCTCGCAGATTTCTTGCGATGCCGCAATAATTCGGAAAAGTCGCAGGGAACGAACAGCCAGGATTTGCGCGTGAATCGGAAAGACCGAGCGCTTGTCGCGTCAACTAGCCCGAAGGGCAGCGTGGATAATGTATACTCTGCGCGTTCGGCGTGATCGAGTCTGAGCTGGGTACCGAAACCCAAAGTCTTCTTTTGCGGAGGTTCTCGTGGCGCTCATCCGAAGCGGAAAGGTTAAGTTTGCACTGTTGACGGTCCTGTGCTGTCTATCTGCGGCACACGCACAGCAACCTGACGCAGATGAGGATGGCCCGTTTCGATTCCGATTTGTCGGGCCGCGAGTGGGAAACCGTATCGCTTCTGTCGCTGGAGTGCCAGGAGATCCGAGCACTTACTACGCTGGAGCGGCTTCCGGCGGTGTGTGGAAATCGACGGATGGCGGCAATCGTTGGGTACCCATTTTTGATAAGCAGCCGGCTGCGGCCATTGGCGCTCTTGCCGTTGCCCCAACAGACCCGAGTGTCGTGTGGGCGGGAACAGGCGAGGCTTGGGTGATCCGCGACAGCGACGTGATAGGAAATGGAATTTATAAGTCCAGCGACGCGGGGAAGACGTGGACGAATATGGGGTTGCAGGAGACTGGGCGCATTGGACGGATTATTGTTCACCCCTCGAATCCCGACATTGTTTTTGCATGCGCGCTTGGACGCGCGACTGGCCCGCAGCAGGAACGCGGTGTTTTCCGCACCGTGGACGGGGGCCAGCACTGGGAACGTGTGCTTTTTGCGGGAGAGAACATCGGATGCTCAGGTCTTTCCATGGATCCGCATAATCCGCGGGTGCTATTCGCCGGAATGTGGCAATTGGAAATGCATACTTGGGCAGAACTCAGCGGCGGTCCGGGCAGCGGAGTCTACGTCTCACGCGACGGGGGCACGAAGTGGACGCGCATCGAAGAGCACGGCATCCCGCATTCACCACTGGGCAAGATCGATGTGGCCGTTGCACCGACAAATTCGAACCGTGTTTTCGCATTGATTCAGACGAAAGACCAAGGATCGGTATGGAGATCGGATGACGCGGGCACGCATTGGAAAGCAGTCAACTACCAGCGAGCTTTGATTGGGCGGGCCGGTTACTACATCCGAATTGCGGTATCAACGGGAAATGACAACGAGGTCCTGATTGCGAACAGCTCGTTCCATCAATCGCTGGATGGCGGACAAAATTTTCAAGAGGTTCGCTGGGGCGGGGATACTCACGATATCTGGATTGACCCTGCAAATCCCGATCGATTTGTGATTACGGACGATGCCGGGATGATTATCACCACCGTGCATGGTCGGGGCTTTCACCGCGTCACTCTGCCGATCGGGCAGATGTATCACGTGGACGTCGACAGCCAGACGCCGTACTACTTCTACAGCAACATGCAGGACGACGGGAACATGCGTGGGCCCAGCGTGCCCATCGATTCACAGGAAACGGGATGGGATCGTCACATGGGCGGCTGTGAGTCCGGCTTCACAGTTCCGGATCCAGCCGATCCCAACGTCGTGTGGGCCACATGCTATGGAGATGAAGTGACCCGGTGGGATGCGCGAACCAAAACGGCCCGCTCGGTAAGCCCCTATCTTCATACTCTCGATTCACCGCCAACCGATATTAAATATAGATGTCACTGGACTTCGCCGCTGGCCGTTGATCCCTTCGATCACAACGTCGTCTATTACGGCTGCCAAGTCATTTTCAAGACGACGAATGGCGGCCAGAGTTGGACGGTGACCAGTCCGGATCTCTCGACGCAGGACTCCAGCAGAATCGTTTCGTCGGGCGGAATCGTCGGGGACAACCTGGGACAATTTTACGGAGAAGTTGTTTTCGCCATTGCTCCCTCCAAAATACAAAAAGGATTGATCTGGGCGGGCACGAACGACGGTCAGCTGTGGTACACGAAGGACGGTGCGGCGAACTGGACGAACGTCACCAAGAATATTTCCGGACTGCCTCCCTGGGGAACGATAACCAGCATTGCTCCTTCGACGTTTGATCCCGGCACTGCCTATGTCGCCGTCGATTTTCATTTGGTGGATAACCGTGATCCTTTCCTGTACAAGACGACGGATTTTGGCAAGACGTGGAAATCGATCAGCGGCAATTTGCCGAAACATCCGCTGGCGTACGTGCGAGCCATCACCGAAGATCCGAACTGTGCGGGTTTGCTGTTTGCCGGCACGGGGAACGGTCTTTATTACTCGCTGGATGAAGGAGGGCACTGGACGGCGCTGCAGACTGGTCTGCCTCACGCTCCGGTGACTTGGGCTGTAGTGCAGAGAGATTTCCACGACCTAGTGATTTCAACCTATGGCCGAGGTCTCTACATTTTCGACGACATTACTCCGCTCGAACAGCTGGCCAAGAATCACGTTGATGCTCCGACGGTTCTCTTCGAGCCGCGTCCGGCGCGTCGATTTGTCCATGGCGGGGCGGCCATGGTTAATTTTTCGCTGAAGGCAACGCCCAAAGATCAAGTGGAAATCGAAATTCTTGGTCCGGACGGCAAAACGATTCGAAAACTCAAAGCGAAGGCCCATGTGGGAATCAATCGCGTGAAGTGGGATATGCACTACGAATCCCCCCGATTGATCGCGCTGCGCACTTCGACCACAGACAATCCGCACATTTGGCAGGAGCCTCGCTTCCGGGACGCCGACTCTCGGCCCATCACACACTGGGGGATTAGTCCGGCTGAAGTCGGCCCCATGGCGGCGCCCGGCAAGTATTCCGTTCGTCTAACTGTGGCAGGACAGACTTTCACTCAGCCTCTGACCATATTGCCCGATCCACGCATTCCGGCTTCGGAAGCGGACATCGAGTCGTCCGTGAAAACGCAACTTCGAATCCGCGACGACATTACCCGCGCTTCCGATACTTCCAATCAAATCGAGTGGTTGCGGAAGCAAATCGAGGTGATTGAAACTATGCTTCGTCCGCCCAAGAAAAAGGAAAAAGAAAAGCCGCCGTTCGCCGAACCTGACGACTTCGAGGAGCCTGAGCCCGCTCCAGCGGAGGACGAAGCACAATCAAAACGGAAGGCCGAGTTGCTGAAGATCGTCGAGGAGATGGACAAGAAACTCCAATCCGTAGAGCTCAAGCTCGTAACTCCGTCGCAGATCAACAGCGACGACAAATATTTCGTTGAAGCCGACAAAGTTTATCTCAACTTGATTTGGCTCAACGCCGAGGTTGGTCCCGGTGGCGGAGACGTCGCCGGTGGAGCCGATTTTGCGCCGACCGACACAGCTTTGGACTTGCTTCAGAAAATAGAAGCGGAACTGACGGCAGCTGTCTCGGACTACCAGAAGCTCATCGAAAAAGATCTTCCCGCGTTCAACCACACCCTTACTGAAAATAACCTGGCGGCCATAACCGCCGTGGCGACAGCTCCAAGTGAGGCTCAGAAGTAAAGGGCAGACGAATTGTCTGTTCCACGCAACTTCCGTGACCGCGCGCTCGTCTGCCTCCGCGTTTTGATTGACAGGCGCACAACTGGTTGGGCAGGATTGCAAACCCAGTGGCCGACTCGAACCCCATTTCATCTCTTCAGCCAGCAATTGTATACGTGAATCCCGTCGCAGGCAGCGGGCGTGGCATCTCCTGTCTCCCGCGAATTCGGAAAGCGTTCGCAGCCGCATCTGTTTCCGCAGAATTTATTTTAGTCGGGAGTGCTAAAGACCTCGAATTGAACGCACTCGCCGCCATAGATAGTGGCATACGGCTGTTGTTTGCTCTCGGCGGCGACGGCACGTTTCAAGGATTGGCGAATGCAGCGTTCGGCGCTGACGTTATTCTGGGTGTTCTGCCAGCAGGCGGCGGGAATGATTTTGCCGCGGGCCTGAACTTGCCGGAGGATCCGGTTGCCGCCACCGAGTCGGTTCTGCGTGGTCATCCGAAGCGAGTGGATCTAGCGCGGGCGCGAACCGGGGACGGCCGAGTCCGCCTCTATTTCGGCGGGGGCGGACTGGGGATCGATGCGGAGGCGGCTCGGTACGCGGGCGGAACCTTTCGCCGTTTGCCTGGCAGAGCTCGCTACATTGCGTCTGCGTTGTGGGCGTTTTGTGGTCACCGCGCCATCGGTGTGAGAGCGGAATTTCCGGGTAGCGATTTGCCGCCGATCGAAGGCAAGTCTTTACTAGCGGCCGTCCTGAATACTGCGACCTACGGCGCGGGAATTAGGCTCGCTCCAGACGCGCGCATGGACGACGGCTGGCTCGATGCTGTGATCGTGGAAGACCTGAACGTTTTCCAAGTTTTGAAGTTATTGCCACGGTTGTTGAAAAGCGGCGATTTATGGACTCCGCATCTTAAACGGGTCCGGGTTCAGACTGTGAAGTTTACTACGGACCGTCCGTGCATCTTTCACGGAGATGGGGAGATTCTGGGTTCAACGCCAGTGGAGATTGAAGTAGTGCCACAGGCTATTCGAGTTCTGGCGCCAAGGCAAAAGTGATTCCCGGCGAATTGGCGATTATTCTATGTTCGTCGATTCTCAAGGTGTATTTTTGTGGAAAACCTTGCGTCGAATATCCGGCCAGAATTCCTTTAGTTCGTTGGAGAGACCATCGTAAAGAATTAGGAAAGCAAACGTGGAAGCGTTGCGTGATGCGGTGCGATCCTCGGCTGGATGGTAGATATTGGAGATTGCCGCCGCTACAGCGTTGACTGCGGACTCCGAGATATTAAACCGATCCTGTCCGGAATCCGTGCGCGTGACGAACAACCGATTGATCCCATGATAGGCGCGATGCGCAAAACTGCCTTTTCCCAACTGGTAATAGCGGGGATCTTCGTGGAGCATGCTGGGGAAAATGGCCGTGGTCATGTATGTGCCGATGCTGTTGTCGGCGAATGACTCGCCGTAGCGTTTTCCATAAGCGCCCCAACCTTGTCCCCAGGACTTTGGGTCACCCTTCGCCTGGCTTATGGCGGCTAGCGCGCCATTGAACGGATATGCGGCCCAGTCGAATACTCCTGCGGTGGCAAGCCGAAATTTTTGACCAGAGGTGAGCGGAGGCAGAGTCTTGGAAGTTTCAACCGTGCCGTAGTTCGGCAGCACCTCGAAAATTCGGTCATTCACGGTTCCTGTTTCTTTCTCCAGCTTGCTTTTGCCAACCTGATCGTCAGCCGTTTTCTTATCTTGCTCTTCTTTTGCGTCCCCGCTCTTCTCAGTCTGTGACTCAGCTGGAGGAGGCGCAGGTGGTTGCGGCTGCGGTTGCTGCGCAAGAGTAGTTGGAACTATGAGGACTAAGGCAATCAATATTCGTAGAAACAAATGGCTCGGCCTCCCAACAGTATCGTTCAATCAGAACTCCAATTCTCTTTTGGGAGATTGGGCTTGCGAAAAAGGGCTGACCGAGCATCCAGAAAGCCACACTTGCAGTTTAGATTCTCCTGCTTCCGAAAGGGTTTCATACGCATTTCGCCTGGATTTGGCGGTCTCATCACACTTTGGAAGATGCGGTCTTGCAGATTCGCACCGGGACCCGCCGGGCTGCTAGACACATGTACAATCCTCTGTCCACGACCGTTGCGCGCACTCAGTTAAGTGAAGGTCCGCTATCGAGGATAGTGAAAGGATCGAGCGCGACGGGCTTTGCTCCGCTCAACCCTTCTTCTTGTCGATTTTCAAATTTAGTGTGATGTCCTTGCGGCTGTCAAAGCTCGTGACGGTGTGAGTTGCTGATTGGAAGCCATCTTTTTCCGCATGGATTTCGTAGTCCGCGTTTGGATCAAGACCGCTAAAGCGGTATTTGCCGGTGTTGTCTGTATAAGAGCTGCGTACCACATTTGTGCGTGCGTTCTTCAGGAAAACGACGCTTTCCGGGACGAGATTTTCGGACTTGTCCTGCACTATTCCGTGCACCGTGCGGAGCTGGGCTTCGCGCTTGGCGTCTTGGGCAAGGGCCGTTATGCTCGCCAATGCCAGAATTGCCGCGATTAAAAGAAATCGTTTTGGCGCTTTCATTTCTTCGCTCCCTCTGCGGGTTCCATACGAAACACTATACGTGCTTCGCTCACGCCTGTCTTGGCATCCAGCGCTTTTGTTTGGTCGGCGAATCCTTTTGCGCGAATCACCATTTCGTAGTCCGTGCCTTGCGGCACGCGCACCGCAAACTCGCCCCGTGAATTCGTATAGCTCTCCCAGCGATATTTTTTCTCATTGGTGCGTCGAACCCGGAGCTCCACACCCGGAAACGCATACCCCTTGGGGTCGAAAACCGTCCCTATAATCAGAAAGTCGTTGGCGTGGCTGTACCTCTGTTTCTGTGGCTTTTCGGGGGCCGGGGGCTGAGAGGCAGGCGGCGCTTGGGGTGCGGGCTCCTGGGCTTTGCCGACAGCCGGGTCAAAGCAAATAAACATCGCTGCCATTCCGGCGAGGATCATCCACCCGGGACTCTGCATAAGTCCGCTCCTGTCTCAATTAGACGCTTGCGCTGAGTAAAGTGGATACTGGACGGGACGGGCGAAGTGAGTTACTCCTCATCCTCTTCTTCTTCTTCTTCGTCTTCGTCGTCTTCGAGGAGGTCGCCGTTTTCCTTGGCTTCGTCTTCTTCATCCTCTTCTTCTTCATCGAGGTCATCGGAGATGAGGTTCAGATGCACGGGATGCGTCTGGGAGACCTCGAGCTCGGATTCGCACTCGGGACAGCTCAGGATTTCGCCTTCTTCGACTTCGTCTTCGTCCACATCGATTTCGGTGGAACATTCAGGGCAGCGGATCACGGCTCCATCCTCCGTAGAAATGTTCGCAGGGCGGCGCCCCAGAGATTGTACCGCCGCCACCATGGCGTATTATATACCGCGCTGTCCTAAGTCAACTCTAATGAGCGGCGCGGCTGCTTCGATTGTAAACCGCTCCAGGCGGAATTCCTAAAGTGACCTCCTCCCGCGAGTATCCCGAGCGTCCCGTCGTTGGCGTTGGAGGCGTGATTATCGACAACGGGCGTGCGCTGCTGATTCGCCGCGGCAGCGAGCCTCTCCGCGGCGAATGGTCAATCCCAGGAGGGACATTGGAGCTGGGGGAGTCGCTGAAAGGGGGAGTTGCGCGCGAGCTGCGTGAAGAAACCGGCCTGGATGTGCGCGTTCTGGACCTCATTGAAGTGTTTGACAGGATATTTTTGGACGAAAGCCTGCAGCCCTCAGGGAGGAAACCTCAACCTCGCTATCATTTTGTTATTGTAGATTTCTTGTGCGAGCGCATCGGCGGGGAGCCCCGTGCCGGAAGCGACGTCACCGATGTGGCCTTTGCCACGGAGGACGAGCTTGGGAAGTTCCACTTGACTGAAACGGCCACCCGCGTCTTGAAGAAAGCTTTTGCCATGGCTCGAGCTGCGTCGCGCTGATCCCCGCGCCACAGTGTCTACGGGCCCGCGGCCATTTTCACTCTTCATCAAGGAGCTTTGGCGATTTCAATGCTTCCGTTCGAATCGGTCAACTGCAACTGGCAGCCCCCCGCGCCGATCACCCCAATCAACGAGTCCCCGCCAATGTTTCCTGTTGCAGTGACTGGCAACTCGGTAGAAACTCTGCCGAAGGAAGTCCGCGCCGTAAGGTTGTAGCCCACGCCGTCAGGGATGCGAACGTGGATTGACGAGAAAGACGTCTTGAGTGAAATATCGCGGCAGCCGCTGGCAGGGCGCACGGCCGTCACGGAAATCGCTCCATTCTGATTGTCCACCCGGATTCGCCCGCCTATGGATTCGAGCGTCACGCCCGAAAAAGAAGTAGTCACGGTGGCGTCGCCTTTCACATTTCTTGCGGTAACCGAGCCATTGCTATCTTCCGCGGTTAAATTGCCATTGATGCGTTCGGCCAGGATGCTGCCAAAGCTAGTTTTCGCGTAAGCGTCAGCTCCGATGTCGGTTAGTGTGATCGCTCCATTTCCTGTGACGGCGCGAATCCCCTTCGGAACGTTTGTCGCTTCGATGGCGCCAAAGGATGACTTTAACGTAACGGTTCCCCGAATGTCGCGAACCGTAATTTTTCCATTGGATGTATCCGCGTCGAGAGCGCCGTTTATGTTCTCCAGTTCAAGGTTTCCGAAGGAATCGCGAATGGTCACGGAAGTTCCCATCAGCGAACTGGCCTTAACCCGGCCGTTGTTCGTCGTGCAGTTTACGCGACCCTTCACGTCGGTGAACGTTACGTTTCCGAAGCTGTCGCTGACATCCAGGGAGCCGGCGATGGCCGAAATATCCACGTTTCCGTTGTTGTCGTGGACAGACAAATCGCCGCGGATGTTTCGAGTGTCCACGTTGCCGAACGAAGTTGTGACACTAGCCGAAGCGGCGCCGTCGACAGTGATCGCTCCATTGCCTCCAGTGATAATCGCGCCGCCTTGAATGTTGCGCACCGAGATGCTGCCGAACCGGTCTTGCACATCGAGATTGCCTTTCACGTCAGAAACCTCTACGGAGCTGTTCTTGTTGTTGACGACAGCATTGCCCGCGGCGCTGGTCAGCTCAATGCTGCCGAAAGAATTGGTCAGACGCACCGGGCCTGCTTCCTGCACGGTGAGCGAGCCGTAGCCGTTTTCGACCTCCACAGCGCCGTGAACTCGAGCGACGCTCACGCTTCCGAAACTGTTGCGGATAATCAGCTGGGTATCCGTCGGTACCGCGATGTCGTAGCTCACCGACCAGGAAGAATGTTTGCTGATGTGAAACCACTTGTTTTCCTCTGGTGGATAAATCGTGCGGATACTGACGCCTTCACCTGTCTGCTGTACTTCGATCTGAATTTTTTGCGCAAAGGACTCGGCTTCTTCATGCGAACTAGCTTGCGCGCGGATGACGGCAGAAATCTTTACTTCGCGCCCGGATTCACCGTGGACCTTGACTTCGCCGAATTTGTGGTCGACGCGAACGGACTGGCCGGCGCCTAGAGTCAGCGTCTTGTCAAAATTGCGCGTGACCTCATCCTGCGCGCGGCTCCCAGCCGCTAACGCAGGAGATGCTGCGAGCAGAAGGACGGCCGCCATGCCGCCTGCGAAGCGCACGCCGCGCAAACGCTCCCTATTCTTGTTCGGCACAAACAACCTCATCGCTTTTCCTCCAGAATATCTTGCAGCGTTTGCTGCTTCTCCTCATACATGGCCAGCAGTTGCTGGCGCAGATGCGCATTGGACGGATTCATTCCAGCTTGTGCGCGAAGATCATTGATGGCGCTATCCAGCACCAGCAACTTCTCGCGGTAACTCGCTTGCAACGGCGTCGCCGGATTCTCAAGCTCCGGTTTGGCTTCCGCAGCCAGTTTGTCGATCGCCTCCTCATAAGCTGCCTGGGCGCGCTCTACCTCGGCCAAGGCCGGACTCTTCAGAAGTGACTGGTCACCAGGCCCCACCAATGGCGTGCGATGCAAATAAATCCACCCCGCGGAAACTGTCAAAATCAGCACCAGGGCAGCAGCCGCTGCGGTTGGCCATCCCAGAGAGAGGCTGAATCCCAGCGATAGCCAACCCCAACGGCTTGCGCGTTGTTGCTTCGCGGAAGCTTCTGCGGTGAGCGCGCGCTCGATAGGTGGCCAGAGCGACGGCGTATCGGAGTAATCGCGCAATTCTTTCGCCGCAGCACTAAGTGCTCTCCAGCTACGGAGTTCTTCGGCGCAGACGGCGCAACTCGCGCCGTGCTCTTCAAGAGCAGCCCATTCGGCGGGCGTGCCATCTTCAAAAATCCTGTCGCGATCTTCACATTTAATATTCATCGTCGTTCACCGTGCGCCGGCAGCGCTATTGCCGCGCGGAGGCTCAAGTACCTGGCGAAGATTTTTCTTCGCTTGAAAAAGTGTGTTCTTCGAAGCCGTCTCCGTAATCTCCAGCATCCCGGCAATCTCCGCGTGATGAAAGCCTTCCACTTCGTAGAGCAAAAAAACGTCGCGCTGATGCTTCGTCAAGCTGGCCAGCGCCCGTTCCAGCGCCATACGCAGCGAAGGATGGGCTCCAGGCGCGCGCGGCTCCGGCCGAGGTGAATCTTCGCTGTCGTCATTCGCCACTTCTTTTTTTCTCACGCGGCTGCGCCGCGCGTCGTAGCAAGTGTTGATGAGAATCCGATACGACCAGGTAACAAAGCTGGATTGTCCGCGAAAGCTGGCGATGCTGCGCTGCACTTTTAAGAACGTCTCCTGCACGGCATCTTCCGCATCGATGGGATTGCCCAACAGATTGCGCGCCACGTTTTTCATGCGCGCGCCATGCAGGGCATAAAGGCGCTCATATCCGCCCAGATCGCCTGTTCGACAGCGCTCCGCCAGCTCGGCGTCCTCGGAGGCAGCCACAGTCGTGACAGCAGGCGCCCGAGTCTCGCCGGAGCGGCCTGTCAGGTCTTCGGAAGGTTCCACTCGCATCTCCCGTTCGCGCGGCACGGAAGAGATTCTAGTCTTCCAGGGCAGCGCAAGTCCCATAGTTCCCATTCCTCGCTCCTGGAATATAGACGACCGCCGGACGCAAAACGTCAGGGTGTGCGGCAGAGAATGGCTTTGGCTGCCTTAGTTGCCTGGAGCTAACGAGCTGATTTCACGGGTGATACGTGGAGCAGAGTCTAGGCTGAGATAAATCTTCCTATGCAAGAGGCTGTTTTCGTGGCCGATGATTAGAAGAGTCTCCGGGTCGTCCTCGGTGATCAGCAGACGCAGTCCCGAGGCGCCATTGGGCACATCGAAAAGAAGATCTTTTGCGAATGATTGGCCTGGGCGTAATGGCTGCCTCAAAGACCCTGCGTCGCCATTCACGCGGGCGAGCTCGGCCTCTCCTTCGGTATATGGCGCGTAGGTGCGGCCGCTTGCGTCAACGAGCGCGACGCGGCGAGCGTTGGGCGTGAGCGGCCCGTCGCCGCGGTTCGGAGAAATGGTGTGCTTGTCGAACCAGACCTTTAGGCGAACGATGACAAACTGCCCATGCGCCGATTCTTGCCTCATCTCTGGACCTATGAAGCTTGTTGTTTGGACGCCGGAAACGGAATAGCCAATGTGACAGTCAATCTCGCAAAAGTATTTCCAGCCTCCCGGTGGCAAGTCTTTCTCACTGCTCGCTAGCGAGACACCGCCAAGCAGAAGCAGATAGCACGCGGCAGTGGAGAGCGCGATGCCACCCCCAATGCGCACGTAAAACTTGGAATGTCTCACAGCACCATAGAGCAAGATCATTAGGTTCACGCCGGTAACGAAAACGGCGCCAAGAAATAGCAGCACAACGATGGGTGCCAAATGAGGCGTGGTCTCGGCCATTTATCCAACTCCCTTCGAACGAAGCTATCCGGCAATCGCGTCAGGGAGAGCTCCGCGTGTGCGCTCGCGCCTGCCAAATTCTTGTACAGCGCCTTCGAGGTCGGCCACCGAAAAATCCGGCCAACGCTTTGGCAAGAACACAAATTCAGCGAAGGCGCACTCCCACAGAAGAAAATCTGAAAGCCGTTGCTCGCCACCGGTCCGGATGAGCAGGTCCACTTCCGTGGAACCGCCGCGAAGAACTTCCGCGAGGACGTTCGAGAACGATTCGGGAGAGAGTTCGGTGACCTTATAAAAACGGCAGGCGGCGTGGTAGATCGCTTCGCGCGCGGAGTAATCGATCGCCAGCCTGAGATGAAGCCTTGCGCCGGTTGCGGTGGCTACTTCGGAATCCGCTATGGCTTGGCGTAACGTGCTGGGGATACGGTCGCGGCGTCCGATGACGCTCAGCCGAACGCCTTCTTCAATACAGTGCGATGTCTCAACCAGCAGGTATTCGTGCAGAAGGCGAAGAATCGCGTTGACTTCCGCGGCCGGGCGCTTCCAATTGGCTGAGGACAGAGCGAAGAGCGTAAGAGTATGAATCCCGAGGCGCGGCGCTGCCTCGATGATACGGCGGGCGGACTCGGCGCCGGCGCGGTGCCCGGCGGAACGAGGAAGGCCGCGGGAGGTAGCCCAGCGGCCGTTGCCATCCGAGATGATGGCGACGTGCAGGCCGGGGGCCAGCGCCAAGTGAGTCTTCGTCGTCATGATATGCTGCGTGGTCAGATGCTCCATGTGTTGTGCTTCTTTCTCCGCCGCCGGGAAAAGTGTCATAAACTACTCTATGTCACAAAGTTGATAGCCAAAAAAATATGCCTTTTTAGCCCTCGCGCGTTGCGCGAATCAGGGCTTCCATGTGGTTCAGGTAGCGCTCCAGCGCACGACGGCCTGCCGCCGTCAGCCGGTATTCCGTTTTGGGCAGTCGCCCATCAAACGACTTCGTGCAAACAATGTAGTCCGCTTCTTCGAGCTTTCGCGCGTGCACGCTCAGATTGCCGTCCGTGGTCTTAAGCAGGGCCTTGAGCTCGTTGAAAGTCAGGGAGCGGTTTACAGCCAGCGCGCTCACAATCCCCAGCCGAATCCTCTCGTGAATCAGCCGGTCTAAGTCTGGCGAAACGGCTTCGCGCGCGGCTCCGCGCACGGAAGCCAGCGATGTGTCTCGTTCGCGTGTGCGCTGCGGCCGTTCCTGGTGTGCTGTCGAAGACTTCGCCATGCGATTTTCTTTTATCCTCCGTGGTGCCGGGCAATCCAAATTCCGAAACCAATCTGCAAAACGCCGAAGCCCGCCGCCATAAATGCATCGCCCCAATGTGCTGGCGCAAATAGCGCGGCGGCTCCTAGACTCATGAGGCAAAAGCCCATGACCGGAACAATGCGCACAGAAAACGCCCCGCCCGTCACGATAGCAGTGCCATAAAGAAGCAGCCAGACGCCTGGCAGGGCCGCTGAAGCGCCGGCGGCGTACAGCGCAAACGTCAGCAGGCCGCCAACGATGATCGGCGGTGCAAAGCTGAACAGAAACTTGCGCCCCGGACCGGAGAAAAGAGCCGAATTTGCGCGGTGCGCTTTGGTGGCAGCCGCGGGCGCGGCGATAGCCACCGCGACAAATGCCTCAACGAGCCAAACGGCAAGCCAGGCGCGAGGCGAAGACTGGCGCGCAGCGAAGAAGGCAGCCGCGAGCGCCGTAATGCCCATGGCTACTCCGCCCCATCCGGGGACGGCAGTGAACTCGGCCGCGCGCTCCATGGTTTCGCGAATGTACTTGAGATGATCAGCGGCGCGTGCGTCGATGGGGATCGGTTCGCGCTTGTTCGAGCGAAGAGGACCGGCGGCTAGCATGCAGAGAAGCTACCTCAAGAACGGCGTTCTGTCAAGTACTTTGTATGGCAAAGTGGTGGCTCGCCGTCCGGGCTCATGACGGCCTCGGATAGCGGCCCAGGATCGCATTCCAGCGGATGGTGAACACGTCTAGGAACATGTGAATGCTGTCCCGAAACATATTTACTTTCGTCGCGGGCGAATGCCCCCACCGCACGGGAATTTCGATCGTTTGCAGGCCGTGATGCCGCGCCAAGTAGAGCAACTCCGGATCGAATCCGAACCGCTCGATGCGCTGCTGCTCGAAAAGGATTTGACATCGTTCGCGCCGGAATGCTTTGAAGCCACACTGCGTGTCGACAAAGGGCAATCGCAGGATCACCCGCACGATCGTGTTGAAGATGATTCCCGCGAATTCACGGAAACGTGACTCGTGGACGGTAATGAGGCTACGGTCGAGAGCGCGGGAGCCGATGGCCACATCATAGGTCTTCAAGGCATCAAGAAGTTTTGGGGCTTCCTCAATCGGCGCGGATAGGTCGGCATCCGTGAAGAGAACACTCTGGCCGCGGGCTTCCAGCATCCCATGGCGAACGCTGAAGCCCTTCCCGCGATTCACGCCGTTTGAAATGACCCGAAGACTTGGAAGTGCTTTCCGAAAGGATTCGGCGACCTCGGCTGTTCGGTCTTTCGAGCCATCATCGACCACGAGAATCTCAGTCTCCGCTCCCAAACTTGGGAGGAAGGCTGCGATTTGTTCGAGAGTCGCTGGAAGGCGTAGCTCTTCATTGTAAGACGGAATGACAATGGAAAGGCCGGGGGCCGCGGAACTCATCGCGACGGCGGTTCCTTCCAGCCGTGGTAGCCCACGAGGGGTACGAAGCGGCACGCTTCCAGAGTGCGCGTCTCGAAGGAGTTCCCGTGGCGTTCAAGGTAAAGCAATTCCTGATTCTCCGCATCACCCACTGGCACGATCAGTCGGCCGCCTTCGGCGAGGTGAGAACGAAGCGGCTCCGGCACCGAGGGCGCCGCCGCCGCAACGAGGATGGCGTCAAACGGAGCCAGTTCCTGCAGGCCCAGTGTGCCATCACCGCAGTGAACATGAACATTCTCATATCCGAGACGCTCCAGCCGGACGGCGGCAGCGGCCGCCAACTCCGAACGGGACTCAATGCTGAAAACGATCTTTGCCATGTGCGAAAGAATCGCGGCTTGATATCCGCAGCCCGTCCCAATTTCCAAAACGCGTTCGCTTCCGGTGAGGTGCAGCGCGGCGGTCATCGCGGCGACCATGTAAGGCTGCGAAATTGTCTGGCCTTCACCGATGGGCAGCGGAGCGTCCTCGTATGCTCGGGGCCGGAACTCCTTCGGCACAAACTCTTCCCGCCGCACGGCAGCCATCGCCGCCAGGACGCCGGAATCATGAACGCCGCGCCGCTGCAACTGCCTTTCGATCATCTCAGCGCGCTGCACGGCGAACTCATCTTCGCCCGAGCCGCCCCGGGAGGGCCTACCAGCCGCGCTATCGCGAAATAGTTTCATCTAGATCTCGCCGTGCCCTCAGCTTCCTCTGACGCAGGAATAAAGTTCCCCGCTCGTCAAGCGTGCGAGAGAGCAGCTGCATGTTTTTCCCAAGCCCGCGTTTCGAGGATGTCCGCGATTTGCGTAATCGCGAAATCGCACTCGTCCTCGCGATTGTAGAAATGCGGCGAAAGCCGCACGCCCGCTTTCGGACGGTAGTCCACGAGAATCTCTCGAGCCAGCAGCTCCCGGCATACCTCCGCGGCATGTGGGCAATCCACGGAAACCGTGCCCGCGCGCTCCGCCGGATTTTCCGACGTGTTCACGCGCCACCCATGGCCTTTCGCGGCATCAAAGAGCCGCGCCGTCATGCGCATGGATTTTTCCCGAATCGCGCCAATCCCCACTTTGTTCAGTATGTCGAGCCCGGGTTGGCAAGCGTACAACGCGGGAATGTGCGGCGTGCCGTTCAAATAGCGGAAGGAATCCTCGCGGGCCTCGATGGCCCCAGTCTCAAACGCAAAGGGACGCCGGTGCGCAATCCAGCCCACGATCGCCGGTTTCAGCTTCGCGCGCAAATCTTCCCGCACGTAGAGATACCCAACGCCTGGCCCGCCGCACAGCCACTTCAGCACACCGCCGCAAGCAAAGTCCGCACCGAGGCGGCGGACATCAATCGGAAGAGTCCCAGTAGCCTGGAAAAGGTCGAGGATGACGTGCGCCCCAACGCGATGCGCTTTCTCTATAATCGCTCGCGCATCCACGATATAGGCGCTTCGAAATAGCACTTGCGAGATCGGCACGAGCAGCGTGGTCTCATCAATGGCCGCAAGGAATTTGTCCAGATCAAACCGTACCGTATCCTCGCCGGGAACCAGCTCGATCCGCGCACCGTTGCGGCGTTGCTCATGATAGAAGTACTGAATCGACGGAAATTCCAGGTCCGTCATCACCACCTTATTTCGCGCCCCGCGAAAATCGAAACACGAGCTGATCACCGCCTGGATGAGCGTGACATTCTGGTGCAGCGAAATTTCGCCCGTTGTTGCGCCGATCAACGGAGCGATCTTGTCGCCCACTCCCACGGCCATCTCCCACCAGCCTTCTTCCCACGCCCGCACTCCGCGCTCGCCCCACGAATCGGCGTAAGCCCGCATTTCGTCGTACACCCCTCGCGGCATGGCTCCCAGCGAATTGCTTATCATGTATGTCGCGCGATCGAGGATTGGAAACTCGCCACGCCACTTCAGCAGTTCATCCATCTTCTAAAGCTCCATCGGAAATCTTTGGAGAACGGACCTTTCTCCACACAAGGTAGCACAGCGAAATGAACACAAGCCAGGGAACTCCCGCGATCAGCGTGATGCGCAGGCCGGGTACCCACCACGTCGAAATAAGCACCGCCGTTAGCCCAGCAAGTCCGAAGGCAGAGCTCCACGGCCCGCGTGGAGCAAGCCGCATTGGCGGTTTTTCCAGTTTTGCGGTTCGGCGGCGAAACCTAAGGTGCGTAACAAAAATCATTTGCCAAACAAAAATCCCCCCAAGAAACGCTGAACCCAGCATGTACACATACGCCGATGCGTGAAACCAATGATCCATAAAGAGCGCCGCGAACATCCCCGCGCTGGACACGAGCAACGCCACAACCGGAGTCCCGCGCTTACTCAATCGCCCCAGCGCCGCTGGCGCATATCCTCCACGCGACAGCGAAAAGAGCATCCGCGCCATTAAATACAAATTGCAATTGACGCTGGAAAGCGCCGCCGTAAGCACTACGAAATTCATCATGCCTGCCGCCGCGGGAATGCCGACGATTTCGAAAACGCGCACGAACGGGCTTTCCCCCAGCCCGACTTCGTTCCACGGCACGATCCCTACGACAACCGCAAGCCCGCCGATATAGAACAGTCCCAAACGCCCAAGCGTCCAGCGTAACGCTCTGGGCAGCGCCGTTGCCGGATCTTTGGCTTCGCCCGAAGTTACGGCCACGATCTCTACTCCCAGGAAGCTAAAGATCGCCATCGCCACTCCGAGGCCCACTCCTTGCCAGCCGTTCGGAAGAAATCCTCCATGCCCGGTATAGTTCGCGACGCCGATCCGCGGAAATCCGAAGCCCAGGAGCAACGCTGCCCCGAGAATCAGGAACAGGGCGATGGTGAGCACCTTGATCATCGCAAACCAATATTCGAATTCCCCAAAGCTCGCCACGCTTCGCGCGTTCACATAAACCAGCGCCGCTGAAAAACCTGCTATCCACAACCACGACGGCACATTCGGGAACCAATGTTTGCAATAAATCGAAGCGGCCACTACCTCGCTGCCGGTCGCGATCACCTGGCCCAGCCAGTAGGAATAGCGCATCGCAAATCCCGCCCATGGATGCACGTACATTTCCGCGTACACACCGAACGAACCCGCAACTGGATGCGCCACGGTCATTTCGCCGAGCGCCCACATCAAGCACAGCGCAATCGCCCCAGCCGCCATATAACTGAAAATCACGCCCGGCCCCGCAAGCTTTACGGAAATCGCGCTGCCGAGGAACAGTCCCGTTCCGATCGCCCCGCCCATCGCGATCATGGAAAGTTGCCGCGGCGTTAAGTTGCGGTGGAGGCCTGCTTCGCGATCTATGATTTCAGAGTGGCTTGCGGCCTTCGGCGCCGTCGTCGCCACTGTAGTTGTCTCCGCCATGCCGCGGCATGGTAGCAGAAAGCCCCATCTCCCGTTACCAATCCCACCTGAACGAGCGGACAGTTAAACGAGAGGCACGCCTGTACCGCGCCAATCACTGCCCTGACGCCCCATTTCTTACAATTTCATCAGTGGCGGAAACGCTCTGAAAGCTCCGCTGCGGAGGAAGTCATGAAGGCGGTCCTAGCTCTTGTCATCATCTACGTTGGAACATTTTTCTTGGCCATCCAGGGCGCATCGCAAAATCCAGTCAGCGCCGCGCCGCAAGGCGCAGCTGCGCAGGACCAGGTAAGCCCGGCGCAAGTCAAGCTCATCGATCCCGTCAAGGATGCGGACATCCGCTCGCTAATGGAACTCATCGGCGCGCGCGATCAAATACAGGACGCCGTCAGCAATTCCAGTGAGCAATACCGCGAAAAGCTTCTCGCAACCGTCCCCAATAATGACAAAGGCCAGGCCTTTGTGACGTCGTTCATCGAAAGCTATCAAAAGAAATTCGACGTCGAGCAGTTGACCGAACAGCTCGTCGTAATTTATGACAAGCATTACACCGATGACGAGATCAAGACCTTGCTGCAGTTCTACGGTTCGCCCGTGGGTCAGAAGGTCGCCGCCGAGACACCCAAGATCGGGCGTGAAATTCAGGCCGCCAGCCGCACGACCGGTGCCAAGGCCGCAAAAGATGCTCTCCAGGCATTAAAAGCCCAGAATCCGGAAATTGGCCAATCCGCGCGGCTCGCCAACGGCCCCCGCCGCTGGCAACCAGGTGCCCGCGGACAACAGGGTACACAAGGCCAATCTCAACAAGCGGCCCAACAACCCGACCCGCCGCAATTCTGAACGCTCCGCGGCAGCGCCTACTTCTACTGAAAGTGTTTCTTGAATTTGACGTCGATGCCAAACGTGCCGTTCTGGTCGCGCAACGCCACGATCGATACGTTCCGGTTCAAGTTATATTCCACCTGAATGACCTGTTGCTGTGTCGAGCCAACGTTTGAAACATAAGTGATCGTTAGATCCCGGGTGACCTGTTGCTCCACGGTGACTCGCGCTGCGGCGTTCTGCGACGAAGTCGTCGAGCCGACTTCCGCCAGCCCGGGATCCACTCGGAACCGCGTAATCCCAAACAATCGTTCGACCCGACCTCCCAATTGGCTTGATACAGCTTCTGAAAGAATCGCTGATGCCCCCGACGACGCGCTCTGTGTTGCACCCGTTCCACCACCTCGGATGCTCGATTCTGAGCTTGTCTGCCCCAGCGCCAGGAGCGTAATGATGTCGTTCGCCGGCAGCGGCGGATCCGAGCGGTAAGCCAGCGTCAGCTTGCTCGCCGGCCCATTGAAATTCAGCGTGATTTCGTACTGCTGTATCGTTGTCGTCGCTTCCACGTTTAGAACCGGGTCCAGCCGGAACGGATTCGCAAAATTCATGTCGCCGCGCGTCACCCTATACCTGTCGCCGTGAAATGTCATCTCGCCCGCGAGAATGTGGATGTTACCGAGTAAGATCGGATGCTCCCACGTCCCACGTACGCGAAGGTTCGCTTCTGCTTCCAGCTCCGCGCCCGGCCACTCCATCCGTGCGTCAGGCGCGGATAGCGCCGAAATATCGAATTGCAAGTTGCGCAAGAAGGTCGAACTCGTGGATGGCCCCGAAATGCTCCCTTTCGACGCTACGAGCACGCTGGCAACCTCGAGGCCCTGCGTCAAAGTTACCCGTTCAATTACCACTCTTCCCGAAAGAACCCCGGCTGTCGGTGTTCCCGTCAGTCGCAACGAGCCGCCGGCCAGCCAGCTCATGCCCTCGGGATACCGAATGCGAACGCGGTCTGTCCGCACCGTTACGTCGTACCGCAACGGGCTTTCAATGTAGTTGACGCCGCCGGTGAGGTGCAGCGTGCCTCCGCCCGACTCGGCCGTCACGTTTTCAAAGGACAGCCGCGTCGCGTCAAAGACCAAATCGCCTGTGATGTTGCTCATCCCCGTCGGAAAATCAGCCACTCGCGCCGAAGCCCGCTCTATATGCACTCTTCCCGTAATTCGGGGCCGGTCAAATGGCCCTTCGAAAGACGCGTTGATCTGTGCCGGCCCATTCGCTTCCAGTGCCGGTAAGAATCCTGTGAGAAGCCGCAGGTCCAGCGCCCCATTCAGTCGCAATCCCAGCGTTCCTCGCCCCGCAAATCGGACTGCACCCGCCACGGCAATATCTGTATCCGTCCCCTTGAACGTAGCTTGATCGATTTCCAGGCTCTCCTTCGAGGAGCGCAGATGGATCGGTCCCACGTTTTCGAGCTGCACGTTCGCGTAATTCAGCGCCAACCGCGAAAACTTGGCGTCCACCACTACATTCTCGGGATGTTTCAATTCGCCGGAAACTGTGATGTCGCCGTCGGCTACACCATGGCCATTGAACTGCGTGAGGTGCAAAGTCGTCATCAAGAATGGATTTAGATCGATATTCGTAATCGAAACTTTTCCGTTCAAGGCATAAGGATCTGCTAACCCCAGCGTCACGCCTCCCGATATGCCTCCCGTGGTCATTGCCGAACCAAGTTCCAGCTTTGCCATACGTCCGTCGGAAGTCAGGCTGCCATCGAAGCTGCCGATCACATCCTTCCCAATGCGAAAGTCCACCACTCGGAATGTCCCGTCGCTCTCCGGCGCGGTGAGCGGGCCGCTGGCTTTCAGGCGAAATGTGACAAGCCCTCCAATCGGCAGCCGCACGGACTGCAACTTCGCAATATTCTCGAGGGGGAGAGATGCTCCCACCAGGTCCGCCGTTATACTTTGGTCCGCGAATCGATACCCGGCCGTTCCCGTCACGATTCCCGCGCCCCGGCCGCTCTCCTTCCCGGGTGCGAATACGCGCAACTCCGCGTCCGCGATGCGTACCGCGTCCGCCGCGAGATTCAGTTGGCCCCGCAATCGATTGAAAGACACTCCATAGACACTTCCCTCGGCGAGATCGAATAGCCCCGTGACGCCCGGCGCCGCTCGCGTCCCATGCCCATGCAATTGGCCGCTCAAAATACCTTGCACGGGATACCTAAAGCCGAGCAGCTTTTGAATGGTTTCGACCGAAGCCTTGTCGAAGTTCACGTCGGCCGTCCACTCGTTCTCCGGCAGAAAACTCCAATTCGTCAAGTCTAGCGTTCCCTCGATCTCCGTCTCCATCGCCCCGAACTTCAATTTGCCTCGCGACAGTCCAAGTTCCGTGGGCGAATAGCTGATGTCGCCTTCGATCGAATCCAGCGCAATTCCGTTGTAACGCACCCGCTCGCTCCGCACATGGCCGCTAAACGTCGGATGGCCGCCTGGTCCAGCGATCTTGCCGTCCCACTGCCCGCTCCCGGAGATTTCCTTGATCGCGTCCGCGGAACCCCGCTTTGCCCCGCGTATGGCATCGATGAAATCCTTGTACGATTCGAGCGCCCCAGTTTCGAAATGCACATCCAGCATGGAGTTCCTCGGCGCCAGTATCCCCGTAATCGTTCCCTTTGACGACGGCGTTTCGAATTCGCCTGCGCTGATCGCGAACACGCCGGAATCGTAACGGTAGTGGAGTTGCCAGCTAGCCGTTACCGGCAAGTGGCCAGCCGCTAAAACTTCCCCCGGCCTCCATTCCATCTTCCCGCCAAGCTCGAAATGCTCAAATGCATTGCTCCACGTTTCGATCGTGTCCCCGCTCAGCATTGCATCCCAATGAAATTCGGCAATCGGAAACCCGGGATGCTCGATGGCGGAAAACACTCCCGCGAGGCTCACGTTCTCGATATGTGTGTCTGCGCGGAACTGCACCCCCGCAAACCGCAGCGTCACTTTTCCTTTTACCGTTCCGCCAAAACTCTGCGCGAGGAAGTCAGGCACCACAAGCCCATCGTTGTTGATGCTGTAGCTGCCGCGGCTAGTCAGTCCCGCGGCGTGAAAAATGTCGTAATTCAGATGGATGTCGCGCCCCGCGTAGCTGCCGGTGCCCTTGTATTGTCCATCCGCCAATGTTCCTTCCCCCCGCACATCTACGTGTCCAGTCGGTGTCAGCGGCGAACGAAACGTCTCCCGCAAGTCGAGCAATTCCACCCATCCCCGGTAACGGAAACTCCATCTCGGTTTTGTAAAATCGGACATTTCCGCCTGCGCATCAAGATGCGATCGCCCGGCGCTCAACACTCCCTGCTCCAGTGTGAATCCTTCCCGCCAGAGCGTAAATTTTGCCGAGAGATTGGCCGGCACAGGAACCATTCTCTGGGCGGTGAATCGGATGCCCTGCCATTCCAGATTCCCCAGATACAGCGGATGTTCCCGTGTACCGCCCGCTTCCATTGCGAACTGCAACGCTCCACCTTCGATCGCCAGCGGCGCTTTCACTTCGTTGTACAGCAGCCACCCGTTCTCGATCTTCACCCGGCGCACACGCAGATCGAAAAGCGATTCGCGCAGCGCCCTCTCCGAACCACTCGGTTGCCCGGGAACCGGCACATTTGTTGAACCATCTTTCGCCACCCGGATGTGCAACACGGGCTTCCGGATCAGGAGTTCGCTGAGCGACGCCTTTCGTCCCCAGAAGGAATCGATCTGCAATTCCGCCTGCACCTCTTCCGCCGAAAACAGCGCTTGTGTTCCTGCTGGCTCGTGCCCGTGTATCACCAACCCCTTCAGCGTGGTTCGCATCGAAAGCCACTGTATCGAAATGGCCCGCATTTCCACGCGGCCGCCTGTCGCTTTCTCCAAACGGTGCACGATCCACCGCTGCAGGATTGGATTCCCAGCTCCGCTCCCAAAAAACCCAATCACGCACAAAATCGCGATGACCGTCAGCACCCACGGCGTGTGGATCACCCAGTTCCAGATCGGGTGCCGCTTCCTGACCTTCATTTCGCCCCTTCTTCCAGAAACTTTTGCACATGCAGCCGGGCCCGGCTTTCTTTCAGCCAGCGATTCGCTTGTTCGTCGATGTCGCTCTGCACCAGAGCATCCTGGATGATGTCGCGCGAGTCATCCAGCGTCGGAGGCTCCTGACCGTGCGCCTTCGCTCTTGGCACTACTGCATTCTGATAAAAGTCCTCAATCGCTTTCTCATCGATCTGCACGGACGGGCGAAATCTCGAATCGAGGTAGTTGTTCAGGTACAGCTGCGCGGCCACAATCTTTCGCACTTCCGCATCATTCAGCCCGCTCTGTTTCTTTCGCGCTTCATATTCATCTGGCGTGGCGAACGACCTCACTAATCGCGAAACTTCCCCGTCGATCTCCGCGTCTTTCGGCTCCGGAAAGCGGGACAGTTCCGCTTCCGACCTCACGATCCACTGGTCGATCAACCGGTCCAAAATTGCGCTTTCGCTTTCGGACTTTCCGTTCACCAGCTCCTGGTACTCCTTCAGTTCTCGCACGTCGCTCAACAAAATGATGTCGCTCTCCACCCGTGCCACGATGCGGTCCACCACTTCCTGCGCTGTCAGAAATGAACCAGACGCCAGTACGATCAGAATCGCGCAGCATCCGAAAATCATTCTCCGCCGCATCAGAAAGTCGACCCCAAATTGAAGAAGATCTGCAGTCGCGGCAGCTGCGCTCCCTTGAGGCAAAGCGGAATGACCGGCGTGCCCGTCGTGCTGGGGACGCACGGTAGTACGAAAAACGGACGGTTGATTTGGTAACCCAGATCAATTCGAATTGGCCCCACCGGCGTCGCATAACGGATCCCAAATCCGATCGTATGTGCGAAATAATTCAGCTCGTTCGTGCAGTTGTAGACGCACACCGTTGGATTCGTCGCACTTGGCGGCAGGGCGGGATCCTGTAATGCGAAAACTGGCTTCGGCGAGTACGCCCGAAACGTGATCCGATCCAACCGGCTATAGACATTTCCTCCATCATAGAACAACGCCCCGCCCAGGGACGTGCCGACAAAAGGCAACCGCATGGGAAACC
>Ga0307478_10000596_pt1 | contig 36030 bp, 36 predicted proteins | sample atmos_gasesECM4C_2_FD_203713 | JGI IMG/M metagenome (GOLD analysis project Ga0307478, IMG submission 203713) | Hardwood forest soil microbial communities from Morgan-Monroe State Forest, Indiana, United States - atmos_gasesECM4C_05 | ecosystem: Environmental > Terrestrial > Soil > Temperate...
TCTCCTGGGCGTTAAAGTCTGACATTACTGCTGCCCCGCTGCGGCCGCGCTTTGCGAACTGTTCTCGCCCTTCATCTGCGCCGGCGAAACCAGCACTTCGGCCGTCATTCCAGGAACAAACGCGCCTTTGGGATTATCCAACCGGACTTTCAGCACGATCGTCTTGATATCCCTTTTGCGCCGGCTGACATCCCGCTGGGTGGCGAAATCACTCTCAACGCCCTTAAAAAAAACCTTGCCGCTGGTAAGCGTTCCGCCGGGAAGTCGCACCCGCAGCACATCGCCGTAACCGATGTGATCGGCATAGGTTTCCGGGATTGCTGCCCGCGCCCATGTATCGGTCAGATCGACGATAGTTACAATGGGCGCGCCAATGTTGACCACCTCTCCCTGCCGCGCCGCGCGCACCGAAACCGTGCCGCTCACCGGCGCATAGACATTGGTATAGCCCAGCCGCACCGCTGCCTGATTTTTTTGCGCGATCGCGTTCTTGAGATCGGCTTGAGTCGATTGCACGGTGCTCTTGGCCGCGTTGGCCTGTTGAGTCCGTGCGAGAGCGGAGTTCAGGTCGGCCTCTGCTGCTTTCACCATTTCTTGCTGAGCTTGCATAGTCGCTTGTGCCGCCTGCAAGTTGGTTTCGGCTTGCACCCGGTCCTGATCAGAGGCCACTCCAGCTTTCGCTAGTTCGACCGTGCGCCGGCTGTCGCTCTCGGTGCGCTCGAGCACAGCCTTAGCCTGCAGAAGCTGCGCCTTCGCCGAAGAAACCTTGGCTTGCGCATTCGCCACATCGCTCGAGGTTGACCCTGATGTGGAGCGCTCGGTGTGCTGCATCTCGGATACTTTGTTCTGCAGGCTGCTGATGGTCGCGGCAGCAGCGGCTTCCTGCGTCTGCAACTCAGAAGGGTCGAGCACGGCAATCAAATCCCCGGCTTTCACGGGAGTGCCTTCATCCACCAGCAGTTTCAGGATGCGGCCTTCCACCTGCGCGCTGACGATCACCTGATTCGAGTCGACGGTCCCGATCAGTACCAGGTCTTTGGAGTGGTCGGCGGAGAAAAAATAGTAGGTCGCGGCGATCACGAAGATGATGCTGAGAAGAATGAAAAACCGGTTGCGAGCACTCATTTGCGTACTCCTGGCTTCGGGTTAGCAGTGGGCCGGAACAGAGCAGCCGAAATAAAGTCCAGAACCGCGGCACGTCTTTCGGCGATCCGCTCCGGCGCCAGCGGATTGAAGTGTACGATCCTCTGCATCACCGGAGCGCTGCTGAAATAGAAAACGATCATGGCTACCATGGAGGGAACGAAGTGCGCCGGGTCCACTTTGCGGAATGCGCCTTCCGCGATTCCTTTATGCAACAGCTCACCCACCCGCCCGTAGATCGGTTGAAAATAAGTTTTAACCAGCCGGTCAATGTGCTCCGATTGTCCTTCGCGCGCCCGCATCATCTCGCGCTGCATCAGCTTGGGATAAATCTGGTTCGAGGCAATGAAATCGAAATACGCGCCCACGTAGGCCATAATCTTCTCGCGCGGAGGCAAATCGCTGTCGAGCACCTGAAAAACTTTCTCCTTCATTCCGGAGAAAGCATTGTCCAGCACCGCGCCGTAGAGCGTTTCCTTGTCCGTGAAGTAGTAGTAGAGCAGTGCCTTATTGACGTGCGCCTGGCGCGCGATAGCATCAGTGCGGGCTCCGGCAATACCAAGTTCGGCGAATTCCTTCGCAGCCGCACGCAGAATGGCGGCGCGGCTCTCCTCAGGCTGCCCGCGTGAGCCCAGGCGGGGTGCTTGCTGGCGAGTTCGAACCAGTTGAGCCATACTTAATTAACCAGTTAGTTAGATTAAGTGTATATCAGAGGCGGGCGAATGCAAGCAGAATATTGCCTTGGAAGAGGGCTAGCTGGCTCCGCCCGCGATCGACGGCACCAGTAGCACTTCATCCCCCTCCTGGAAGGCGTAGCTGGGTCCTCCCAGGAAGCGGATGTCTTCCTCGTTCACATAAATATTCAGGAAACGGCGCACTTGTCCGGCTTCATCGCGCAGATGGGGCTTCAGTTCCGGAAACTTCTCATCGAGCACGGAGAACAGTTCTCCCAGATTCGTGGCCGCGCACGCAATCGAGCCCACGCCTGCCGTATGCCGCCGCAGCGCCGTTGGAATTTGCACGGTAATCGCCATCGTTAGTTCTCCTGTTATGCCACCGCGGCTGATTCTGTAGCGACTTCAATGCCATCCAGCGTTTCTTGCAGATACTTTTCAAATTCGGCCAGCTTGGGAGCGATTGGCCGCTCGATCTCGTACACGCCGGCCAGCACATCCGTGGTCTTCAAGCCATTTCCGGTGATGCACAGCACGGTCGTTTCCTCCGGCAGGATGCGGTCCTGCCGATAGAGCTTGCCCGCCGTTCCCACAGTCACGCCGCCGGCGGTTTCGGTGAAAATGCCTTCGGTTGCGGCCAGCAGTCGGATCGAATCGATCACTTCGGGATCGCTCACATCCTCGCTCCATCCGCCGCTGTGCTTGATGGTCTTGATGGCATAGTGCCCATCGGCAGGATTGCCAATCGCGAGCGACCGCGCGATCGTCGCCGGTTTCTGCGGCTCAATCTCCGCGCTGCCCGTCTTCACCGCGGTCGATATCGGTGAGCAACCAGTCGCTTGCGCACCAAAGAACTTCACTGGCTTCTCTTCGACCAGTCCAAGTTTTGTCAGTTCGTCGAACGCTTTCTTGATCTTCGTGATCAACGACCCGCCAGCCATGGGAACTACCACGTTATCCGGCAAACGCCAACCCAGTTGCTCTGCGATTTCGAAGCCGACGGTCTTCGAGCCCTCGGCGTAATAAGGACGTAGATTTACGTTGACGAAACCCCAACGGCGTTCTTCAGCAATCTGCGAACACAGCCGGTTCACCTGATCGTAGTTGCCCGCGATACGCACCACGTTCGCGCCGAAGACTTGTGTGCCGAGAATCTTCGCCGGCTCGAGGTCGGAGGGGATGAAAATCCAGGCTTTGAGCCCGAGGCGTGCGGCATGCGCCGCAACCGCGTTAGCTAGATTGCCAGTCGAAGAACACGCCACCGTATCGAAGCCGAACGCCTGCGCCTGTGCGAGAGCGACGGCCACAACGCGATCCTTAAAGCTCAACGTGGGCAGGCAGACCGCGTCATTCTTGATATAGAGATTCTCGGCAGCAGCCTTCGTGTCGCCCATCGCACCCACCAATCGCTCCGCCAGACGGGGTGCTTTAAACAGCGGCGTGAATCCCACCGGCAGTCGCGGCTCATAGCCTGCCGGAAGCGGCAGCAGTTCCGCGTAGCGCCACATGTTCGCAGGCCGCTGCGAAATTCGCGCCCGAATGCTTCTAGGCGGATTCATCGAGTCCTCGCCAAGCAAGTACCGGATCCAATCGTAGTCGTAAGCGATTTCCAGAGGAGAAAAACACTCGTCACAGATGGAGCGGGGCTGGTTTCCCCAGCGTCGGCCACATTCCCGGCAGCGTAGTTCGTAGTGAGCGTTGTTATTCGACATGAGCTACTCGCTTTCTCAAAGCAGCGAATAGCTGGGGACGAGCCGGGAAAAAGCGCCCTAAAATACGAAGGCCTCTTTCCAGGAAAAAAGGGAAAGAGGTCGGAATGCAAATAAAATTAAGCTTCGCATCCGAATCTCATGTTCCCCGTTTCCGGGCGGGAGTTGGCACCTGGCGGTCGAGATATATGATCCCGATCCGGTTGCCGTGGCGTCACAGGGCTCGTCCCTCAGCCACTCTGCATGAAATTCCAAGCCTGCCCCGAAGGGCTGGCTTGTCCTCTATGCTACAACGACGACTGAGGTTCGTCAACAAATTCGTGGATGCGGCAATGGCCAGTTGACCGGTTAGACTGCCGTTCTGAAACCATTAAGTGATTGAATAGCATTGAATAGCAACGGAGGACTTACGGAATCGTTGCTCATCATTACGGGTACGATGGGGTCTGGCAAGACAAGCGTTCTGGGTGAAGCGTCAGACATCCTTACCCAGCGTCAGATTCCCCATGCGGCAATCGACGTGGATGCGCTCGGCCTTGCCCATCTTCCGTCCGGCGCTTGCAACGATGCCGTGATGTACGGCAATCTTCAGTCTGTCTGCAAGAACTACGCAGCGATTGGAGTACAGCGATTCCTACTGGCGCGCGCGATGGAAGATGGGGATCAACTAGAGCGCTGTCGCGACATTGTTCCAACCGCAAATACAGCCGTCTGCCGTCTCACCGCTAGCATCGCAACGATGAAGAGGCGCGTAAAGATGCGCGAAACAGGCGTATCACAGCGGGATTATATTGCTCGCGTTGCGAGATTGAATGTCATCCTTGACCGTGCGCGATTAGAGGATTTTTCCGTCACTAACGAGAATCGTCCGTTGACCGACGTTGCGCTGGAGATGCTTATCAAAGCTGGATGGATTTCAGGCTGACCCACTACCGTGGATCCACCAGCCCTGAGCTTAGGTCCTTAAAATTTGTTCCTGGTGCTTAAGACCGGTACACTCTTTCTTCGCGAGGTGATCATGAAGAAGTGGGAAGGGTGCTTTTCCGACGTGGGTAGGTCTGCGACAAACATTGCGTGGCGTCACCGTGAATTCAAAGCCTCGACTTTTCTCATCTTGCCGTTATTCATTGCGCTGGTACTTGTCGGGCATAGCACGGGCCAGAGTTCCGCAGCCAGTTCCGATTTGCCGAGTGAGTCCCCCGCTAAATTCACCTCCGTCACCGACGCCTTCGATTACGTCAAGCGCGACGTGATGATTCCCATGCGCGACGGCGTGAAACTGCACACGGTGGTCCTTATTCCAAAAGGCGCCAGGAATGCGCCGATCCTGCTCACGCGTACGCCCTATGATGCGACCGCACAAACCAGCCACGCCCAGAGCGGCCACCTCAGCTCCATTCTGAATGGCTACGACAATGCGGCTGATGTGATCGTGGAAGGCGGCTACATCCGAGTTGTTCAGGACGTCCGCGGCAAGTACGGTTCCGAAGGCGATTACGTGATGACCCGTCCACTGCACGGGCCGCTGAATCCCACGCCGGTCGACCATGCCACCGACACCTACGACACCATCGACTGGCTGGCAAAAAATATTCCCGAGAGCAATGGCAAGGTCGGAGTGCTCGGCATTTCCTACGACGGATTCACGACGTTGATGGCTATGGTCAATCCGCACCCTGCCTTAAAAGTGGCGGTCCCGATGAATCCCATGGTCGACGGCTGGAAGGGCGACGACTGGTTTCATAACGGCGCTTTCCGCGAACAGAATATGCCGTACATCCAGATGCAGGAGGCCACACGCTCCTCGGACGAGAAATGGTGGAGCAACCACTTTGACGACTATGACGTTTTCATGGAAGCTGGATCAGCAGGAGAACTTGGCCGCCGGCACGGGCTCGACCAGGTCGGATTCTGGCGCAAACTGCTGGATCATCCAAGTTACGACGCCTGGTGGCAGGAGCAGGCGATGGACCGCATTCTGGCAGCTCAACCCCTGAAAGTGCCAACCATGCTGGTCGACAGCTTGTGGGACCAGGAAGATATCTATGGTGCTCCTGAGCTTTATAAGGCTCTGAGAGCGAAAAATCCGAACACCGATAAATTATTTCTTGTGATGGGCCCCTGGCACCACGGTCAGGAGATTGGCGATGGCAGCTCCCTCGGAGCCTTGAAGTTCAACACTGACACCGGGCTCTACTTCCGCCAACAAATTCTCCGGCCCTTCCTGGACCATTACCTGAAAGATGGCGCGCCGAAAGCCGACATTGCGCCTGTGAATGCATTTGAAACCGGGACTAACACGTGGCGCCGCTTGTCGACCTGGCCCTCCGGTTGTGACAACGGCTGCACAGTTCGGCCCACACCCCTTTATCTGGATGCTGGCCTGAAGTTGAGCCTGGCCGAGCCCAAGTCCGCCGACCCAGCCTTTGACGAATACGTCTCCGATCCAGCCAAGCCGGTGCCCTTCCGCGCACGCCCCATTCAGCCCGTCGGGTATGACAATGGCTTAACTTGGCCTGAGTGGCTGGTCGACGACCAGCGTGAATCCTCCGGCCGGCCCGATGTCGCGGTCTTCACGTCCGAAGTCCTGACCGCACCTATGAAAATCAGCGGGCAACCAGTTGCGAATCTGGTGGCTTCCACCAGCGGCACCGACTCCGATTGGGTGGTCAAGTTGATCGATGTGTATCCTGACGAAGTTGCCAGCCAGGCAGCTATGGGTGGCTACGAACTAATGATTTCCGCCGACATCTTCCGCGGCCGTTATCGCGAGAGTCTGGAGGCTGGCAAGCCCATTGCCTCCGGGCAACCGCTGCTCTACCGCTTCAACCTTCCCACTGCGAACCATGTTTTTCTGCCCGGCCATCGCATCATGGTGCAAATTCAATCCAGCTGGTTTCCGCTGTATGACCGCAATCCGCAAACTTTCGTGGCCAACATCTTCTGGGCCAAGCCGGGGGACTACCGAAAGGCTACCCAGCGTGTGTATCACGCGCCAGGCCAGGCCAGCTTCATCGAACTTCCTCTGGTGGTGATGCCGTGAAGATAGATAGGAAGGTTACTCGTGACGATCGCGCAGTCCCATCTCGCGGGCCAGTTCTTCCGAAGTTGCCTTCAGCCGCTGGGCCATAACCAGCGCCAAGGACCGGTAGAAGCGCGAAGCGAGCGGGGAAAGGCTTCCAGAATCTGCGGCTCGGCAAGCCCTACCGGCTGTACTGATTTTTCTTTTTGTCTGCGTGCCGCTCGATTCCAAGCTGAATCAGCCGGTCGATCAGATCTGCGTACGCCAGTCCAGACGCGGCCCACAGCTTGGGATACATGCTGATCGCCGTGAATCCGGGCATAGTATTGATCTCGTTCAAATAAATCTTCCGAGTCTGCGGATCCATCAGAAAATCCACCCGCGCCAGGCCGGAGCAATCGACGGCTTTGAAGGAACGCACGGCCAGCTCCTGAACTCTTTTCGTTTCAGTTTTGGTGAGCTTCGCAGGAATAATAAGCTCGGAGCCTTCGTCGAGATACTTGGCGTTGTAATCGTAGAATTCCTTCACCGGAACAATCTCACCGGGGACCGAAGCGGCAGGTTCATCGTTGCCCAGCACCGAGCATTCGATTTCGCGCGCCTTGTGTTTCTTTCCGCCCACGCCCTGTTCGATGACAATCTTGCGATCGAATTTCGCTGCTTCTTCAATCGCTGGCCCAAGTTCCTTGCGGTTGTGTGCCTTGCTGATTCCTACAGATGATCCCAAATTCGCTGGCTTCACGAAAACTGGAAACTTCAGTTTGCTCTCGACGAATTTCTCAACTTTCTTTGGCTCTTTCTCCCAGGCGCTGCGCAGAATTGTTACGTGCTTCACGATGGGAATTCCAGCCGCAATGAAAAGCGATTTCATTACGTCTTTGTCCATCCCCGCAGCGGAACCCAGCACGCCCGCACCCACGTAAGCGATATCTGCCAGTTCGAGCAGACCCTGAATGGTTCCGTCTTCGCCAAAAGTGCCATGCAGCACGGGGAAAATTACATCCACATTGATTGCGCGATCGCTGGCTCGACGCGTGAGCGCAGCGTCCGTCTGGAAAGGGACGAGCCCACTCTGCCGGTGCACTGGCTCCGGCGGCACTACGACCGCTTCTCCCCGGGCCAGCACCGCCGCAGGCTGAGTAGTTTCAGGATCGCCGGCGCGCAAGTGGCGCGGCTCCAGCACCAGCTTGCCTTGCAGCAAGTTCTCGGCATCGCCTGCGGTCAGCCAGCGGCCATCTTTCGTGATACCGATGGGAACGACCTCGTACTTATCTTTATCGATTGCGTTGAGAACCGAAGCAGCCGAGAGCAGCGAAACCTCATGCTCCCCGCTGCGCCCGCCAAAAAGAATGCCGACTCGAAGCTTGTTCATAGCTTTTATAAAATCTTCTTTCCAAACGCCGACAATGCCAGTTCAACCGCCAAGTCCGCTGTCCGGTTGTGCTCGTCGATCACAGGATTCACTTCCACGATCTCAAAACTCAGCATGCGTCCATGATCCGCAATAATTTCCATTGCAAGATGAGCTTCGCGATAAGTCGCGCCGCCGCGCACCGGAGTGCCTACGCCCGGCGCATCCTCCGGATCGATCCAGTCCATGTCGAGTGAAATGTGATAGCCGGCGGTGCCGCGCCCAGCCATCCGCAAGGCTTCTTCCATTACCGTCCGCATGCCGCGCTCGTCAATGTCGCGCATGGTGAACACACCGATGCCCGCGCGTCGCACATTTTCTTTTTCAATCGCGTCAATGTCGCGCACCCCTACCAGTACGCAGTTCTCCGGTTTCACCTTCGGAGAAAAATCGAGAATGTTTGACAGCTCCGGCGGACCCAGCCCCATCAGCGCAGCCAGCGGCATGCCATGCACATTGCCGCTGGGGGAGCTGTCAGGGGTATTAATGTCGGTGTGGGCGTCAATCCAGATAAGCCCGACGCGTTGATTTTGCCGGCGATAGAACTCTGCCACTCCCGCCACTGAGCCGGCAGCTACAGAATGGTCTCCGCCCAGCGTCACGGGAATTTTCCCAGCCTCAAGCGTCTTAATCACCAGCTCCGCATGCTTGGTGCATGTGGCCGTGATCTCCTTCAAATACTTAGCGTGCGTGTCACCCTCTTTTTTTTGCTCTGGGATCGCTACCGCAACGTTGCCGCCGTCTTCCACTTCATGTCCCAGAGCTTCGAGGCGAGCCTCGAGACCCGCCACACGCACCGCCGAAGGGCCCATGTCGACGCCGCGCCGCGACTGCCCCAAATCAAGCGGCACGCCGATCACACGAATTTTCTTGGGAATGATGTTGGTGGTGCTTAAGGTTGTGGTCATAGGATTTAGTCATTGAGCGATCTTGTAATTGAGCGATCGGGCCATATACAACCAACAGCTCTGCGGCTTCTTAAATCAATCGATCACTCAATCGCCCAATCACTCAATCTTTCCTTTACGGGTACAGCCGGTTCAGCATCCGTGGGAACGGAATCGTCTCTCGCACATGCTCGAGCCCGCAGATCCAGGCCACAGCACGTTCAATGCCCATGCCGAAGCCACCGTGTGGCACGCTGCCGTATTTGCGCAAATCCAGATACCACTTGAATGCTTCTTCCGGCAATCCGTGCTCGCGTATGCGCTGCACCAGCAATTCGTACGAGGCCATACGTTGCGAGCCGCCAATGATTTCTCCGTAGCCTTCCGGCGCCAACACATCCACGCACAAGGCTAACTCGGGGCGTTGCGGATCGGGCTCCATGTAAAACGCCTTCACTTTCGCGGGATAACGATGCACCATCACCGGTTTGTCGAATTGGGCCGAAAGATAAGTTTCGTCAGGCGAGCCCAGGTCGCCGCCCCACTCGAATTTCGTTTCGAGCGCGCCTTTGGCGTGGCCTTCCTGCAAATTCTTTACCGCTTCGTCGTAACTGATTCGGGGAAAAGGCGGCTCGATCTTTTCCAACTTTGAGATGTCGCGGCCGATAGCCTGCAGATCTGCACGGCGTCGCTCCAGACAGCGCTTGACCACAAAGCTGATCAGCCCTTCTGCCAGATCCATCAGGTCATCGAGTTCGGCATAGGCAACTTCGGGCTCGACCATCCAAAACTCGGTGAGGTGACGCCGAGTCTTCGATTTTTCCGCGCGAAACGTTGGACCGAACGAATACACCTTGCCCAGCGCCATCGCCGTAGCTTCAATGTAAAGCTGTCCAGATTGCGTGAGGTACGCCTGCTCCTCGAAGTAGTCAACGGGGAAAAGTGTGCTGGTACCTTCACAGGCCGCGGGCGTAAGAATTGGCGGATCGGTGAGCGTAAAACCGCGTTCATCAAAAAAATCGCGCACTGCTTTAATAATCTCCGCCCGCACCCGCAGAATCGAAGCTTGCCTCTGCGATCGCACCCAGAGATGGCGGTGCTCCATCAAAAACTCGGTGCCGTGTTCTTTCGGAGTGATCGGGTAAGGATCGGACTCCGCTACCCGCTGCACCACCTGCACGTTAGCCACGTCGAGTTCGTAGCCGCCCGGCGCGCGCTTATCGGCGCGAACTTTGCCTTCGACGATCACGCTCGATTCCTGCGTTAACGTCTTCACCGCCTCGAACACCTCGGGCGTAACCGCATTCTTCGGCACCACCCCTTGAATGATTCCCGAGCCGTCGCGAAACTGTGGAAACAAAAGCTTTCCGCTCGCGCGCATGTTGTAAAGCCAGCCTCGGAGCATGACCGATTGCCCCTCGTGCTTCCCGATCTCTGCGATGGTAGTTACAGGTGCTGACATAGTCTAGAAACTCATTTACCGCCGAGCACGCCAAATGCGCCGAGAACGCGATGGCTTCACGCGTGAAGGCACGTGGCAGCTGTGCTCAATCTTGCCGTTCTTTCCTCCGCGTTCTCTGCGATCTCGGCGGTGAAAGACTCTTTACGCTGTTTCCAGCTTCTCGAACGTCTCCCCAATCTTTTCCAGCGGATTCACTTTCTCGTCCGACTCTAGTTCAAGCATCAGCGCTGGGGTTTGCGGCGCGGAGCGCAGTAGCTCCATCGCTTCCTTCCAGTCGATCGTTCCCTTGCCCGGCCACAGGTGCGAGTCGCGGTCCTTCTTATTGTCGTGAACGTGGGTTGAGCAGATCCGGTTGCGGACGATTTCGAACGCCTCGCGCACGGAACCCATCAAGTGCGCGTGTCCGAAATCGAAACAGATGCCCACATCGTCAAAATGGGCGGTCTGAATCATTTCCACCAATTTCTCGGGTGTGGAAAGTTCGTTGGGAATATTTTCCAGCAAAATGCGCACGCCTAGAGGCTTGGCAAACGCACGCAAGTGCTCGATGGAAGTCATCGCCGATTCAAACTTCTTTTCGCTGAAACTTTCGTTCGGCAATCCCAGATGTTGCACCAGAAAGCGGAACGGAATCTGCTCCGCAATCTCCAGCGCCCGCTTCACTTCGTCCATCGCATCTACCAGCCCCGCGCGGTCAATGGAAGCCAGGTTGATGGGATCTGCCCCAGTTCGCCCCCACTCGTAGTCGGCGTAGAGCGGCGAGTGCACGGAATTCAGCGGAACTCCACTGCCGCGAAACCACTCGGCAATTTCTTTTACGTGAGCTTTACGATTGGCATAGTCGAGGTGCTGCCGCGCCGCGAAAATTTCGATCGCCTGCACTCCGCTGCGAGTCAGGCCGTCCAGAATTCCTGGATGCAGCCGCTCTTTTACGTACAGATAAGTTGATACCGCTTTCAACATGCTCGTTCCTTATTCGAGAATTGCTGGCCCATAATCACATAATTGCTGATGGCTGATTGAAAACCCAACCACATCCAATTTGATCTTCAACCGGCGCTCGTAAAATCATCAATCAAGGGTGTTCTAATATCCCACTGCCTTCCCGTTATTCCGGCCGTCGCTGGCGCCTAAAAGTTCTCCGCTCTTCTGATCAATGGCGATGCACTCCGCGTCACTCCAATAGCCGCCCGCATCCGGCCCCTCGCGCAGACCGTATTGCACGTGATATCCCATCTTCTGCAGCGCGTGCACGGTGTCCGGCGAAAACCATCGCTCCACGTTCAACACATCCGGCAGCCACTGATTATGAAAGCGGGGAGCGTTCACTGCCTCCTGAATATTCATCCGATAATCGATTACGCCCATAAGAACATTGGCCACAGTCGTAATGATTTTCGAACTGCCCGGTGATCCCAGCACCAGAAACACTTTGCCATCATGCACCACAATCGTTGGCGTCATCGACGATAGCGGACGCTTGCCCGGCCCAATTACATTTGCCGCGCCTTGAATCAAACCATCTGAATTGGGGACGCCCGGCTTGGCGGAGAAATCATCCATCTCGTCATTCATCAGGAATCCCAAACCCTCTGCCGTGACCCGGGATCCGAACCAGTCATTGATAGTCGTCGTGACTGCGACCGCGTTTCCCTCCGCATCCACCACCGAATAGTGGGTTGTATGCGGCGACTCGTGGTTTGCCCGCGGCAGCGGGTGCGCGGCAGCATATTGTTCAAGCTCGCTGAAAATCGCCGGACGCTTCAGTTCCCGGCTGGCGCTGGCATGATCCGAATCAATCGAATCGCGCCACGCCGCCCCATATTTTTTGTCGATAAGTTGCGCGACCGGAATCTTCGAGAAGTCCGGATCGCCCATGAATTCCGCACGATCGAAAAATGCCCGCCGGAACGCCTCGGTCGTGTAATGAATAGACTGCGCCGACCGGTCTCCAAGCTTTGCCAGATCGTAGCCCTCGAGAATATTAAGCGATTCAATCAGAACGGTCCCGCCCGAAGACGGCGGCGGCGCGCTGATGATGTCATATCCGCGATAGGTTCCCCGAATCGGCTCGCGCTCTTTTACTTCATAGTGCGCCAGATCGTCGGCGGTGATCAGCCCTCCGCCTTTCTGCATCGCTGCCGCGAGTTCGCGCGCCAAGGCTCCGTGGTAAAAGTCATCGGGCTTCACCGCAATCCGTTCCAACGTCCGCGCCAGGTCAGGCTGGCGGAAAATCTCGCCCGGTAGATAGTACTTGCCATCACGCTGGAATATCCGCCGCGATTCGGGAAACTCGGCTAGATATTTGTCATGGAGATCGCCAGCCTCGCTCCAGCTCAGGGCATACCCGTCGCGCGCCAGCCGGATGGCGGGGCCCATCACTTCCTTCAACGTCAACTTCCCATATTTCCGCTCGGCATAAACCATGCCCGCAACCGACCCCGGTACGCCAATTGCCTTGTACCCAATTTCGCTGGCGCCTTCGATCACATTGCCCTGCGGGTCCAGGTACATATCGCGGGTGGCCGCTGCCGGAGCCCTTTCCCGGTAATCGAGAAAATGCGTCTTGCCGTCCGCCATTCGCACCAGCATGAATCCGCCGCCCCCCAGATTTCCCGCCGCTGGATGCACTACCGCTAGCGCAAACCCGGCAGCCACCGCGGCATCCACGGCATTGCCGCCAGCCTCCATCATTTCCACCCCAGCGCGCGAGGCCAGCTCGTGAGCGCTTACCACGATCCCGTGCTGCGCGTGCACTGGCTCAGTGGACCCGCTCGCCGCCCTCGAATGCAGGACGAACGCAGCTGCCATGAGCAGTAGAATCAATGATTTGTACTGGAATCGCATGAAGATCGCAGGTGTCCAAGAATGGGCGGACTCTTGAGGCTAGCCGACCGTGGCAAGCGGAGTCAAATCAATCAAGCCCGTGAAATGGGCGCGGACCATTTCGTTGAGACATTGCTTGCAAGGTGATCTTCGCCACCGGCAAGACGTAAACAGGCTACGTCTACAGATTGCGGCCAAGCCGCGCGGCGGGTTTTCTTTTAACTCTAGTCTTTCCTCGCCGCCGTTTCGGCGCCTTCGCCGCCACCATTTCGTACGACTGCCGGATCAGATCCTCCAACTCGTCCCACCGCACCGCATCCAGCCGGTCCAGCATTACCCACTTGTAGCGACCGACATAGGGCGCGGGACGAATGTCCTCGCGCTCGATCAGCTCCGCAAAAATTTCCGGCGTGCACTTGAAACAAATCCGTGGATTGTCCAGACCGAGCATGACAAAAATCTTCCCCCGAACTTTGAAGCAGAGATCGTCACCCCATTGCAAGTTTTCCTTTGCCCGGGGAAATGCCAGGCAAAATTCGCGAATCTTGTCTACATTCATTGGATTCGGTTCTGGATCGGATTGCCGTGACCGCAAATCAAATTCTCAAAGGAGATTTGAAATGTAAACCCGCGCTCCTGGCAATTCAGCTTCTACACCTGTTCCCGGGCTTCGCCCAGCGGCACACTCATTTCCATCTTCTTTTTGTCGCGATAGATGGTTATCTTCACCGTGTCGCCGGCGCGATGATTGTTCATCATCTGCGACAAGTCCTGCTCGTCCTGAATTTTTTCGCCATCGATGGCCACAATCAAATCTCCGCCCAGCATGATAGGGATATTTCCCAGATAAGCGCGCTCGGAGCCGGCGCGCAGCCCGGCCTGATCCGCGGAGCCGCCGGGAGTGACTTGCACGATGAGCAGACCGTAGTCCGCGGGCAAGCCAATTTCCTGGGCCAGTTCCGCGCTGATCGGGATCGTGCGCACACCTAGTGCCGGCCGCCGCACCCGCCCCAGCGTCATGAGGTCATTCAGCACTGCTTTCGCCGTGTTGATGGGAATGGCGAAGCCGACCCCGGAATTCTGCCCAACGCTCGACAGAATCATGGTGTTGATACCGATCACTTCTCCATGCCAGTTCATCAGCGGGCCGCCGGAGTTGCCGGGGTTGATGGCGGCGTCGGTCTGAATCGCCTCATCGATGGTCGCGCCATTCGGTTCGCGCACCGGACGGATCGAACTTACGATGCCGCGGGTCATCGTCCCCGCCAGCCCGAACGGGTTGCCAATGGCGTAAACCTTCTGTCCTACCTGCAGGTTGCGCGAGTCGCCGAGGACAGATGGAACCAGGTCTGGCGCCTTGATCAGGATCACGGCCAGATCGTGCGCGGGATCGGTGCCGACGATCGTCGCCTTGTACTTCTTGCGGTTGTGCATGGTCACTTCCACCTGGCGCGCGTCGGCGATGACGTGGTAGTTGGTGAGGATGTGGCCTTCCTTGTCGATGACAAAGCCCGAACCTTGACCCTCCTGCGGAACCATTCCGTAGAAGAAGTCGAAGGACATGGCGCGCGAGGTGACGTTCACCACCGAAGGAATGTTCCGGCGATAGACGCTGATGTTGTTCTGCTCTTCGCTGTCGAGCCCTTCATTGCCGGAAGCTTCGGTGATCTCCACCTGGGCGGGATGGCTCAACCAGTTCACTGGATTCGAGCTGGCGGGGCGCGTATTCGAGCGCCAGGTGGTGAAGTAGAAGAATGCGCCGGCAAGCACCAGCGCCAACATTGCAGGACGTAGGAGTCTCATAAAGTGCAAACCTTCAGGGCCATGTAAGCGATGGTGAGAAGAGAGCCCTGTTTGATTCTACGTCTGATTCTAAACAATGTTCCGGCGGGCGGATTTGTGCGCGAAATAATTCTGGTTCACGGAGGAAATGGAGGGCTGGGCCGAGTTGAGATTCCGCTTCTCGAAGCCGTTTTAAAGGGTATCCCCCTCCCCCCCTGGTCTATTGGAATCCTCGGGTTAAACAAGAAATTCCCCGCAAAATCCGCATGACAAAGAACTTAGATACCAAAATACTTGAAACAAAGGAGTTAGAGCGCGGCGATTTGCTCGGGAGCAGACCGTCACTGCCTCGACCATGATTACCGATTTAAATTGGGAAGGCAAGGTTAGATGTCACTTGGATGATGTGGAAAACGAAGGAGGCTGACAGGTGCACCCGTCGAACATGGCAAAGGGTATCGACGTTCGTTGTGGTGATCCAGCTCTTTGTTGCAAATCTGGGTCCGAGCTATTACACCCACCCGTGCGAACTCGGCATCTTCATGTCTTGGCGATCGCCTCGGAGTGCAGCTCTTCCCAAACTTCTCGCACCTGTTCTCGCGTCTGGTCAAGAGAGCCGGAGTTGTCGATTACATGGTCGGCGGCTTTTATCTTCTCTGTTTCGGGCAGTTGCGCGGCCATACGCCGGGCAACTTCTTTGCGGGCTTCGTCGATAGATAGCTTCTGGCGTGCAGCGAAGCGGGCGATGCGTTGCTCGTCACTGCAGGTGACCACGATCAGGCGATCGAAGCGTTTCGCCGCGCCCGCCTCGATGATGAGAGCGGCTTCCACGATTGCGATGGCGTGGGGATGCTCGCGTCCAGTTTCTTCCATCCACTCTTCCTGACGGCGAATGACCGCAGGATGCACGATGCGGTTGAGTTCTTCAATGCGAGAGGAGGTGCTGGGCGCGGTTTTGCCGAAGGCAGCCTCAGCCAGCTTGCTGCGATTAACGCTTCCATCGTAATTGAGAATTTCGCGGCCGAAGTGCGCGACCACTTCGTAGTAGACGCTTTGTCCGGGAAGCATGAGTTCATGGGCGATGCGATCCGCTTGGACGAGATGCGCGCCCAGCGCGACGAACATCTCGCCGACGACGGATTTGCCCGACGCGATGCCACCGGTGAGGCCGACTTTCAGCATAGAGTTTCTCAAAACAAATTGCCGCCGAGATCGCAGAGGACGCGGAGAATCAATGTCTTAGAAATCTTCCCGGCGCATTCGGCGTTCTCGGCGGTGGAATTGGGTTTCAGGTGCGTGAAAGCTCCGGCACGCGGTGGCCCCGCCTCATTTTCGCGGCCTTTACGGTGTTGTACATCAGCATCGCGATGGTGAGCGGACCGACTCCGCCGGGGACAGGAGTTAGCGCTGCCGCCACCTCGGCCACTTCGGGGTGCACATCGCCGACCAGCGTGGAACCCTTCGCACGGAAAGCGTCTTCACGCTTTGCGTTCTTATACAACCTGCCGCCGAACAGGCGCTGGAATACGGCGGGATCGGTGACCTTATTCATGCCGACGTCGATCACGGTCGCGCCGGGCTTCACGAAATCTCGAGTGATCATTCCGGCCCGGCCAATTGCGGCTATGAGAATGTCGGCGCGACGACAGACTTCGGGGAGATTGTGAGTTTTCGAATGGCAAACGGTGACGGTGGCATCGGCGTTGAGCATCAGCATGGCGACGGGCTTGCCAACGATATCGCTGCGGCCGACGACGACCGCTTCCTGTCCGGATAAGGAAATCTGGCTGCGCTTCAGGATCTCGATGATACCGGCGGGCGTGCACGGCACCAGGCCGGGACGCTGGGTCGAGAGAAAACCGACGTTGACGGGGTGGAAACCGTCGACATCTTTGGCAGGGTCGACGGCCATCAGCACTTTTTTGGAGTCTACTTGCGAGGGCAGCGGCAACTGCACCAGGATGCCGTCAATCGCATCGCGGCTATTGAGGTCTTCGATGAGAGTGAGAAGTTTGGCGGTAGTCACGGTGTCGGGTGGCGTGTGCTGCTCGCTGTAGACGCCAACTTCTTCGCTGGCTTTTACTTTGCCTCGGACATAAATTTCCGATGCCGGGTTGTGGCCGACAAGCACGACGGCGAGGCCGGGACGGACTCCGGCGGCAGTCATGGTTTTCACCTCCGCCGCCACTTCGCTGCGGATCTCCTTCGCGATCTTTGTGCCGTCGAGGATTCTAGCGGGCATAATTGCTTGGCTGAGATTCTATCGTATGAGAGTGCGGGGAGAGGAACGTTCGCCACAGAGGCACAGGGTCATAGAGAAAAAGGGAAACCGGGGTTTCTGCGTGCTTGCGCGTCTCGGTGGTGAATTGGTTGGGCATTTTGTGGGGTACAATTCTCGGCATGATCGCGAAAGATTTGCTTGAAATTCTGGTATGCCCGGCTTGCAAGCAGGCGCTCGAATACCGGCAGAATCCCGAGAGCTTGAAATGCACGCAGTGCCACCGGGTGTATGCGGTGAAAGACGATATTCCCATCATGCTGGTGGATGAGGCGACCCTGGAGACCTAGTAGCTGACTGCTCGGGATCGGAGCGCCTGCTGCGCGGCCGTGTTCCCTTGCTCCTCTTTACCGTGTTCGCATTGGGTTTACAAACCTTGACACATTCCACCCGACCAAGTGTCACTCCGTCGACGTCGTAGACGGTCACGCGTCCCAAAGTGACACTCCGTGTCAGTTTTTGGGACGCGGGAAGCAGCAATAGCACCGGTGAGAATCACGCGGCTTGCCAAGGGTTGCCTGCAACTTCCGATGTTCACAGGGGTTTATGAATCTAAACGAGCCTGTTTTCCGTATATGGAACCAGGAGCAGGTGCGGCAGTCGAATTGCATGCAACTTGGCAGGCTGCCGATGAGTCTAATAGACACAAGAAGTGAAGGTCGGAGTCGGAGGTGATGACGGCCATGTTTGAAAACGAGATGAACGATACGGTCCATAACGATAAAGACAGATTCACGGCGACCGAACTGGCGGCGTTGCGCAGCGATTTGTTGCAGGGCGGCATGATCGATTCTTACGAGGCCGCCGAACTGTTGCAGGTTTTCCTGATGGGCCGCGGCTACGGAGTTTCGCCTAAAGCGGCTCTTGACGCAGCTGGCCGAGTTGAGATGGCGGGGTGCGCTTTGCCGGTCCTTCAGCATGAATTGGAGAACCTCGCGCTGGTGATGTAAGACAGGCGGCGCGGGACGGTGACCCTGCGGCGCTGGTTTGGAAGAGACGAGAGCGTAAGCAAGTGAAAGTGCTTGCTTCCAGATTTTGACATTCTGGGCCAGCAATTGAAACAAGATTGACTGGACCAGTTCCACGCAAAGAAAGCCGGGCCAACCAGCCCGGCTTTGTGGTGTTTGGGGGAGCCTGCTCTGAGCGAATAATCCAGATGAGATCGAGACGAAAAGCTGGTTATAGACTAGTGACCCTCACTTCTTTTTCGCGGCTACCGCGGCGGCGGCTCTGGTGGCGCGCTCTTGCAGGGCTAAGGTTACCACCTGCAGCATGTCGTCCTGGGGAGCGGGCTTGCCGGTCCAGATTTCGAATTGGCGGGCGGCTTGGTGGACGAACATTTCGATGCCGGGGATGATTTGTGCGCCGCGTTCTTTGGCGAGTTGCAGGAGGCGAGTTTCGGCGGGATCGTAAATCATGTCGAAGACGTAGCGGGCGTTGATTTCTTTTTCCAGCAGCGGAGTCTCGCGGGTGTTGCCCATGCCGACTGGCGTGGCGTTGATGATTACATCGAAGGCGAACTTCTTCAGGTCGGCGCGTTTGATGGAGCGGGCGTGGGCACGGCGGGCAAGTTTCTGCGCGGCGGCGAGGCTGCGGTTGAGGATGAAGACTTCGGCTCCGCGTTCTTTCAGGCCGAAGACGGCGGCGCGGGCTGCGCCGCCGGCGCCAAGCACTAAGATTTTCGCGTCCTGAAGAGTGGTGAGGCGGCGTTCGAGCGGGCGGACGACTCCGGAAGTATCGGTGTTGAAGCCGTAGAGTTTGCCATCCTGGGCGCGGACGACGGTGTTGCAGGCGCCGATTTTGGTGGTGTGGGAATCGGTGTTGTCGAGATGAGGAAGGATGGCTTCCTTGTAGGGCATGGTAATGCTGAGGCCATGGATGGGAATCTGGCGCACGCAGTTGAGCAGATCCTTGAGCGTTTTGGCGTGCAGCGCGAGGTAGACGGCGTTGACGTTCTCGCGGCGGAAGGCTGCATTCATGATGGCGGGCGACAGCGAGTGGGCGACGGGGTCTCCGGCAACACCGTAGACGCGAGTGGCGGCGTCGACCGATTCGATACGGTAGAGGCTGCGCAAGTCCTGGGCGGTGGCCTGGCCGGGAGCGGTTTCTTCTCCGGGGCCGACAGAGGCGAAGGTGAAGACGCTGCCGGCGCGGACTCCGAGTATGCGGCTGATGATGCCTTGCTCGCCCATGCACAGGCCGACTAGAGAGTGTTTGTCGGCTTCGCGTCCCAGGAACTGAATCATCGAGACGTTATCGGAAAGTGTGGCGGCCGTGCTGACGACTTTGTAGAAGTCGGCAGGGAAGGCGCGCATTTTTTCCAGCGTCTCGTCAAGCTTCTTGGTGCTTCGAAAGTCGTGAAAGGAAAGGATCAGGCCGGAGCGAGTGCGCAGCTTCTGCAAGGTTGCCGGCTTGCACTTTAGCGCGGTTTGGAGTTCGACATCGACCAACTGGCACCCCGCAGCCGAGGCTTTCGCCAGGATGTCGAGCTGAGAGGCGATGGAGCCGCGAAACTTGCCTCCACTGGCGACGCGGCGGCAGGTAGCGATGACGGTTGTGCCAGGGTGGGTCTCGAAGAACTGCTTGATCTTGGGGATGGCCAGACCGGGCTTGGAGATAAAGTCCAACCTGAACTCCAGGAAGGGGTTGTCGCGAAGCATGGCTGCGGCTTTGTCGACCAGTTCAGAGGGGTCGGTGGCGGTGATCGCGACACAGGTCCGCGGCAGGCGCAGGGGTAGGAGACGGGGCACATAGCTGTTGGCGGCAGAAATCATCAGTAGGTTCGGCGCGAATCTTACAGGGGCTGAATTGCAGATGCAACAGGGATTCGCAAATTGCAGGAAAAACCCTATTTCCCAGAGCCTCTGACACCCTCGTAACCTTGACCCCCTCTTACCCTCTTGTTACCGTCCCAATTGAGCCTTGCTTCCATGGCAATTTGCTGGAGAGGGGGCGTAGTGTGTCTCTTCTCGGAGGTAACATGAAGAAAATAGGACTGTTATTGTTGTTAACCGCAACCGCAGCGTGGACGCAATCGGCGAGCAGTGGGACTGCGAGCGACGCGACCACGCCGGATGGGACCATTCCGACATCGGTCGGCTTTCCGACCGAGCGGGTGCTGACACCCACTTATGCAGATGTGTACTGCGCTGGCTTTATTAGCCGGCAGACTCTGCCCGATGCCAACTTTGTGGCTGGCGGGCTGCAAACCCCGCAAACCACAAAGTTCACCAATGGCGAGATCGTTTACCTGAAGGGCGCGGGTTATAGCGCTGGCGCGCAGTACGAGATTATTCGCGCTTTGCGGGACGTAAACGAGTATGAGACATTCCCCGGCCAGCGGAAGCTGCTCAAGGCAACCGGGCAGCCGTACCAGGTGGTTGGCCGAGTGCGTGTGATCGACACACGGAGCAAGACCGCGGTGGCTCAGGTGGAATACACCTGTGACCCGATCAATCCTGGCGACACGGCGATTCCCTATGCTGAAAAGCCGATGGTGCCTTTCCACCCGCCGGTGCGATTTGACCGCTTCCTGCCCCCTGCCGGCAAAGTCTCGGGGCGAATTGTGATGGGCAAAGATTTCGACACAGAGTTGGGCTCGGGCCGAGAGCTTTACATCAATGTGGGCGCCAATCAGGGCGTAAAGGTCGGGGACTATTTCCGCGCCGTGAGAAGTTACGAAGAGGACTTGCGAGATCCAGTGGATTCGCTTTCGTTCAAGGCAACCCTCAGTGAGGACACGCAGATGAAGCAGCCGTCCTTCGATCCAGGGATGTTCGAGAAGGGCAACGGTCCAGTGATTCACGTGCGTGATTTGCCACGGAGAGCGGTAGCGGAAATTGTTGTCATTGGAACCACCCCCACAACGGCAACGGGAATGATTGTGTTTGCCATGGAAGACGTGCACACTGGTGACGTTGTGGAATTAGACGAGCAGACGCAGTCGCAGTAAGTTCTTGCAAGCACACCAGAGTTAATTGAGCCGGGGACGGAACACTGTCCCCGGCTTTTGTTTTGAAGCAGTGGCCGATCAGTTTTCTGGAAACTCGAACGGCTCACGCAGTGATGTGGACCACTGGCCTCCGGGCTATTGCGTAGTTTTCTCGCCAAAGACTTCAGCGGTGAAGGCTTCGATAGTGGCGCCGTTCTGCCATGCGTCGAGCGGCAATCCCGCTTTGCGGCAAGTTTGCTCAAGAAATGTGGCCCGCTGCCATGCATGCTCAATGGCGACTTGGGGCAGCAGCAGGCCGCGGCGACCGCGCCACGTGATGAGGAGCCCGTGGCGGCCGACTTCGATCTCTTCGGCTGGGATCGGTTGGGGGGGCGAAAGGATGCTTAGCTCAATTTGGAGATGAGCAGCTTCTTCCTTGGTGAGAGGCGCAAAGCGGTTGTCGTCGAAAGCTGCGGCCCGCGCGGTTTCTGCCACCGCCTGGTAGACCGGGCAGGTGGGCAATACATAGCCGACGCATCCGCGAAGTTCCCCACTCAAATAGAGCGAAGTGAACGTGCCGCGATGCTCGGCAAAATGAGGAGTGGGAATATCCAGAGAAGTCTCGCGGCCCTCCAGCGCGAAAGAAATAGCATCATGCGCCAGGCGAAGCAACTGGGCGCGCTCTTGGAGAGAGAACTCAGGCATGGAAGTCTTCTGGTCTGGCGGTGAGCAGATCACCGATTCGCGGGCTTCAGTTCTGCCGACCTCCGAGGAGGCAGTGATTCGCGGGAACGAATTATGCTGTGGGGGCAACATCAGCATCTGCCGGGCGCGCCGCCGGTTGCGGCTTCTGGCGACGGCTGAGAATGAAGGCGCGGCGGCGCCGCTTGGACACACGCCGGTCAATCTTTGACCAGAATGCGGCGAAATAGTCGATGGCTGAAACCAGCGAAACGCAGACCACGAACCAGATCGCGACGTAGGCGATCCAGTGCACGGGGAAAATGAAGTTGCCGTAAACCGGCCACTCTTTCCAGCGATGATCAAGAATCACCGCGACCACGGAAACGATCTGCACCACCATTTTAAATTTGCCGAGTTCACTGGCTTCAATGGTGAATCCTCCCGACGCAGCGATGGAGCGCAATCCGCTCACCAGGAATTCGCGGCCAATGATTATCACCGCGATCCACGCCGGGACGAGGCTGGGATTGAACTGCACCAACGTCACGAAAGCGGCCGCGATCAAGAGTTTGTCGGCCATGGGATCGAGCAAAATACCGATGGTCGTGATCTGACCGCGCTTACGGGCGAGGTATCCGTCGATGCCGTCGGTCATGGATGCGGCAATGAATATTGCCGAGGCGAGCAACTCTTTGGCGCCGTGTTCGCTGCTGAAGTGATTGGTGGACAAAATCCAGATCAGCAGTGGAATGCTGAAAATGCGGATCAGCGTAATGGAATTAGGCAGGTTCACCGCGGCTCAACAACTTTCCGGAATGCGGCCGGAAGATGGTTTGATTATCCTCCACGACGAAGGGGAACGCAATCGTTGGTAAATGCGCCATGGGGACGCGGATGTTCGGCGCGCCGGGGTTTCCGAGGTGAGTGCGGCCCCCGAATTATTTCGGTGCGGCCGGGGTCATCGCGCTGGGCTTGGGTTGCTTGGCGATGATCTGATCTTTGATCTTGTCGTAGGTGGACTGGGGAATAATTTTCTTGTGCACCAGATCGAGCTTCGTACGATACGGACGGCCATCGATAATTTTCTGCGAGTAGACGTCGCCGATGCCGGGAAGAGCTTTGAGTTGGTCTTTGGTCGCGGTGTTGAGGTCGAGTTTATCCGCGGCAGGGGCGGCCGCAGCAGTTGCCGGGTGTGCGGCGACTGGAGTGATATTGGCGGCCTGTATCAGAAAAAATGCCAGTACGAGCGCCAAAGTCTTGACGACCAGCTTTTGCCCCTTGGACTTCATAAATTCTCCTTAGGCGTAAATGCCGCGCTGGCGAATCGTATACGCCACGCGGTCGATGGCCAGCATGTAGGCGGCGATGCGATTGTTTACTTTATGGGTCTCGGCATAGCGGACTACATCACCGAAAGACGAGATCATAATTTCTTCCAATTGCTCGTTGACTACCGATTCTTTCCAGAAATAGCCCTGGCGGTCCTGCACCCACTCGAAGTACGAAGTAGTGACGCCACCGGCGTTGGCCAGAATGTCAGGGATCACGAACACGCCTTTGTCGGTGAGAACATCGTCAGCGGCCGAGGTGGTGGGGCCGTTTGCGCCTTCAGCCAGAATGCGGCATTTCACGCGATCGACGTTGCGTGAAGTGATGACGTTTTCCGTGGCGGCGGGAATGAGGATTTCGCACTCGGTGGTGAGCAACTCGGCGGGATCGCATTTCTCCGCGTCGGGGAACCCGTGCACGGTTCCATTTTTCTGGCGGAATTCGACGAGCTTGTTGATGTCGATTCCGTTCTTGTTGTAGAGTCCGCCGCCGACTTCGGCGATGCCCACAACTTTGTATCCGCCCTGATACATGAGTTGTGCGGCGTTCGAGCCCACGTTGCCGAAGCCTTGCACGATCACGCGGCTGCTCTCGCGCGATAAGCCGAGTTTTTTGATGGCCTCGTCGCAGACCACCATCACGCCGCGGCCGGTAGCCTCGCGGCGGCCGCGGGAACCGCCAATGTTAATCGGTTTTCCGGTCACGCACGCGGTCACGGTCTGGCGCATGTGCATGGAGTAGGTGTCCATCATCCACGCCATGATTTGTTCGTTGGTGTTGACGTCGGGGGCGGGGACGTCTTTTTCGGGTCCGATGAATTCGATTAACTCGGAGGTGTAGCGGCGGGTCATGCGCTCGATTTCGCCCATCGACATTTTGTGGGGATCGCAGATGACTCCGCCTTTTGCGCCGCCGAAAGGAATGTTGACCACGGCGCACTTCCAGGTCATCCAACTGGCGAGAGCGCGGACTTCGTCGAGGGTAACGTCAGGCGAGTAGCGGATGCCGCCTTTGCCCGGGCCGCGCGCAATCGAGTGCTGTACGCGGAATCCGGTGAAGACCTCGAGGTGGCCATCATCCATTTGGACCGGGATGTAGACGGTGAGCTCGCGGTTCGGGTAACGCAGTACGCGCCACAGGCCGTCATCGAGATTGAGCTTCTGGGCAGCAAGGTCAAAGCGCGCCCGCTGCGACTCCCATGGATTACTTTCTTTATCAACCTGCGGCGGGGTGGTCAAGGTACTCATAATTTGATCTCCGGAATGATTCCAGTTCTCGGTGTCGGCCAACGCCGGAACGAGTTTCCGGAGTGAGCGGGCAAACGTTTCGAGTATATGAGCCGGGATGGTGGGGAAGCAAGGCGGAGAGATGGTGTCAGTTTCGGAGTTGCCGACAAACCGGGAACTAAGGCAGCAGACCGAGCCCAACTGAAGGCGCCACTTCCACAGATGCCTGGTTCGAGGACGTTGGTCGGGGTTCGCTCACGCCCCGGCAGCAACTTAGGTTGGAGCCCCAGGCAACGGCAGCCAGACTTGAAAACGCGTGTCACCGGGCTTGGAGCTAACTTGAATATTTCCCCGGTGCTTCTTCACAATTCGCTGGACGGTGTCCAGGCCGAGACCGGTGCCTTGCCCAACTCCTTTGGTCGTGAAAAAGGGTTCAAAGATGTGGGGCTGTACCTCGTCGGGAATTCCTGGACCATCGTCGCCAATCTCAACTACAACGCAACCGTCGTCGCGGTAGGTTCGAATGCGAAGCTGGCCTTTTCCGCGCATCGCGTCGATGGCGTTATCAATAATGTTGGTCCAGACCTGATTGAGTTCGCTGCCAAAGGAATTTACGAGCAGGGGAACGGGTTGGTAATCGCGCTGCACCACCACTCCTTGTTTCAGCTTGTGATTCAAGATCGTCAGCGTGGTTTCCAGGCTCTTTACGACATCTACGTTTTGCACCGGCGCCTGGTCCATGTGGGTGTATTCCTTGATTGCGCCGACCAAATCCGATATCCGCGAGGTGCTGCTCTCGATTTCGTGCAACAGACTCGCGACCTCCACGGAAGCGGCGATCCTGACCAGAGCGGCGCGAGCGGTGTCGCCATCGAGGTTCGAGAACAACGATTCGACCATCTCCGGCTTGATGTTGCGCCGCGCCAGCTCAGCTGCCAGTTGCCACAAGTCGTTCTGCCCATGACTGCGCAACAAAGAGTCAATCTGGTCTTCCAGGTCGCTGATGGTCAGCGCATCGGGTGGAACTACATCCTGTTGCGTGAACGAAGTTTCCAGTTTTTCGATCTCCGATTTCTGGGTAGGAGAGAGATCGCGTCTTCCCAGCTCAAGACTGGCGTTCTTGATTTTCTTTAGAATGTCGCGTAATTGGCTGGCGGCACGCTTCGCAGCAGAAGCCGGATTGTTGAGTTCATGCGCGAGTCCTGCCGAAAGCTTCCCCAAAGAAGCCAATCGGTCCTGCTGTTGTTCGCGGCGGGTGGTTTCGCGGATACGGTCGGACATCATTCCCACGAGACGCTGGGTCAGTACTGGCATCTTCTGCACCAGATCTGGAAACTGTGAGGTAGGAAATCGCAGGGCGCGCGTGTCCGTCTCTCCTCGCAAGCTCACCGTAAACTGCTTCATCCTCGAAAACGGCAAGACTCCGGTAACGTCGCCTGGCTCCAGGTCAAAGATGACAGTTTCGCCCGCAAGCTCTCCCCGCCCTTGAAGGCGCCCCTCAAGAATCACAAACATGGCATCGGCTGGACCGCCTTGGCGTGCATATGTGTCACCCGCCTTGAGATTCAGCTCTTGCGATTGACTGATGAACCAGGCGATCTGATCGTCTGGCAAATCGGCGAATGCTGGGACGCGAAGTAGCTCGGATTTTTCGACCATTTAGACCTTGCTCAAATACTGATGGATGAACTGCACGGCCACCGAGCCTTCACCGACTCCGGAAGCCACGCGCTTGATAGAACCATGCCGCACATCGCCCACGGCAAAGATGCCGGGAACATTGGTCTCGAGCAGGAACGGATCCCGGTCGAGGGTCCAGCCTTTGGGAGGTTGGCCGTCCCGTATAAGGTCGGGACCAGTCAACAGGAACCCGCGCTCGTCGCGCTCGACGACGCCAGCCAGCCAATCGGTCCGGGGCAAGGCTCCGATAAAGATAAACATCGCGCTGGCCGGCACGCGCTCAATCTTGTTGGTATCGGAACAAAGCACCGAAATTTCTTCCAGATGGGTTTCGCCGTGGGCCTCGGCCATGCTGGCATGGGTCCACAGCTGAATGTTGGGGGTCTCTTTAATCTGGTCGATCAAGTATTGTGACATGGTGCTGGAGAGCGATTCGCCGCGCACAAGAATAATGACTCGCTCTGCGTATCTCGCGAAGTTCATTGCCGCCTGACCCGCTGAGTTCGCGGCGCCGACGACATAGACGATCTCACCTTTACATGACAGAGCTTCCGTAGCGCCGCCACCATAGTAAATTCCCGCGCCCTGCAACCTGTCTATCCCCGGAGCTTCCAGACGACGCCACTGCACTCCAGTCGCCACCATCAGCGCGTGGCACGAGATTTCGCCTCCATCGGCCAGCTTGATGATTCGGTAAGGTCCTTCGATGCGGACGCCAACAACTTCCTGCGGCGCCAGGATTTCCACTCCGAAACGCTGGGCTTGCACCACCGCTCGCCGAGCCAGGTCGGCGCCACTGAGCCCGGCCGGGAACCCCAGATAGTTCTCGATGCGAGAACTCATACCAGCCTGCCCGCCGGGGGCTTCCCGCTCAATCATCACCGTATGCAGGCCCTCGGAGGCTCCATAAACGGCAGCGGCCAAACCGGCTGGTCCCCCACCCACAATTGCCAAGTCATAGAAGCTGGTTTGAGCGCGGGTGCGCAGGCCGACCTTTTGCGCAACATCCGCGGGCACACTTTCAAGAAGTTTCGTCCCGTCGGGGAAGAGCACCACGGGGAGACTGGCTGCCTCTGGACCCAGAGCTTCCAAAAGGAGTTTGGTTTCCGGATCGTTGGCGGAGAGCTCGACGTCGATCCACTGATAGGGGACGTGATTGCGCGCGAGAAAATCGCGCAATTCGTAGGATCGGGGCGACCAGCGCGTGCCCAGCAGCCTGATCCCCTGGAATGTTGGACGGAAGGAAGCTTGCCAGTCGTCGAGCAAGTCATCTAATTGCGGATAGAGGTGCTCGGTGGGAGGATCCCAGGGCTTCAAGAAGAAATAGTTGATGCTGGCCCGATTGATGGCGCTGATCGCGGCGTTGGTGTCTGCATAAGCGGTGAGCAATGCCCGTTTCGCACTGGGGAAGATTCCCATTGCCTGTTGCAGGAATTCCACGCCGTCCATGCGGGGCATGCGCTGGTCGGCAAGGAGCAAGGCCACGCTGTCATTACGCACCTTCAACTGCTTCAGGAGATCGAGCGCGCCTTCAGGAGAATCGCTTCCGATCACCCGGTATTCGGCTCCGTATTGCGAACGGAGATCGCGCTCGATCGCTCGCAAAACATCAGAGTCGTCATCCACGCTTAGCAAGATTGGTTTGGCCATGCTCGGTCTCGGTTCCAAGGCAAAAAGAGATGATTACACACTTCTGCGTTCCAGGGCCGAGTTGGTTAGATACAGAAAATTGCAATCGGTCGCGCAATTCGTGTCGGTGGAATCCGTTGAAAAGCCGAGACGACAACTCGAGGAAGTTGACCGGCGATGGGTGGTGCGTCGATAGGAGCCTGGGTAGGGGCAAAAGCCAGCGGGCGCCGTCCTATAAATTAATCTCCATCCCTTCCGAAGCCGCCCTCACTTTGGGATAGTAGTTGCGGGCTTCGTGCACGACTTTGTCGATCACGGCGTCGGTGTGGTCGGGGTCGTGGTGGAATAAGACGAGCTCTTTGGCGCCGCTCTGCATTACTACATTGACGGCTTCGCGCCAGTGGCTGTGCCCCCAGCCACGACGGCGGGCTTCATATTCTTCGGGCAGGTACTGGGCGTCGTAGATGAGCACGTCCGCGCCTTCGGCCAGTTTGCGCACGGCTTTGTCGAACTCCGGATCGCCAGGTTCGTTGTCAGTGGCGTAGACCAGGATTCCATCTTTGGTTTCGAGGCGGAAGCCCATGCATCCCTGAGGATGGTTGAGCCAAGCCGTCTGCAATTGAACGCCGTCCTCGATTGCGATGCGGCCGCTGTCGATGTCGTAGAAATCGCGCTTGGCTTTCATTTCGTCGATTTTCACGGGGAAATATGGGGCGGCCATCTGATCGGCCAGGACTTGTTTGAGGCTGCGGGTGCGGGTGGAGCACTGGAAGAGAAACCGGTTGTCGGCATTCGCATAGAGAGGACGGAAGAACGGCATGCCCTGAATGTGGTCCCAGTGAAAATGCGAAACGAAGACGTGGGCGGAAAAAGGCTTCTCGCCAAATTCATTTTGCAGTTGCTGGCCCAGAACGCGGAAGCCGGTGCCGCAATCGAAGATGTAGATGCGGTCGCCGAAGCGCACTTCGACGCAGGAGGTGTTACCTCCATAGCGCATGTTCTCGGGTTGAGGGGTTGGCGTAGAACCGCGCACGCCCCAGAACTTAATCCGCATAGCTTTCTACTGCATGAAGCCTGGTTGCCGTTTAGTCTCTTGTATCTTCAGACTAAAGCAGGCGTGCGTCAATTGTCGCGTTGGTTCACGACTCATTATTTTCGAGGGTGCGGCGGGGCGCAGAACCAGGTTTCTTTTTCGAGTTCTCAGTGAAGACAACTCAGATATTGGACATATCTCCGTCCTAGATTTTATCGTTGAATGCGGAGGGAGGGGTTGTGCACATGACTTTTGCCAAAGAACAGCCCTCACCGGTCGCCGAAATCGGGATCCGCCAGTTTCGTCCAGGAGATGCGGCTGCATTCCGGAGGCTGAATGAAGAATGGATCACACGATTCTTCCGGATCGAGCCAAAGGAGGAGAGCGTTTTGGCCGACCCACAGAGAACTATTCTGGACTTGGGTGGCAGAATTTTCTTCGCTACAGCCGGTGAACGATGCGTCGGTTGCTGCGCACTGATTCGTCTGGGGGAGAAAGAATTTGAGGTGGCCAAGATGGCTGTCGAGCGGTCGTACCAGAGAGCTGGAATCGGTCGCAAGCTGCTTCATGCAGCGATCGAAGAGGGAAGAAACGCTGGGGCGCAAAGACTTTATCTCGAAACCAACCACGTGCTGACGCCTGCGATTCGATTGTATGAATCGCTGGGATTCAAGCACATCCCTGAAAACCGCGTAGTCCCTTCCGCATACGAGCGAGCCGATGTCTACATGGAATTAATTTTGGTTTGATCGAGCGGTGCCGCGAAATGCATCCCCGAGGTTACGACCTCAAGGGGAATGCCCAAGCCTCGCCTATAATGAACCGCTAGCCGGTTAAATCCGGCCGTCTTCATTTCATGATGATCCCAGAGTTTGAAGAATTTCTGCGCCTGGCGCGGTCGGCGACGCTGGTGCCGGTGGTGAAGTCGGTGAGCGCCGATCTGCTTACGCCGGTCTCGGCGTTCCTGGCCATTGCGGAAAAAGAGCCCCATGCGTTTCTGCTGGAATCAGTCGAGCGCGGCGAGCAGATCGGCCGCTACACCTTCCTGGGCGCGCGGCCTTATATGCGGTTGCGGGCGCGCGGCAATGTTATCGAGATTGAACGCGGACGCAAGCGCGAACGGCACGAAGGCAGCGTCTTTGAGTTCGTGAAGCTCTTGTTGAGCGAACATCAGCCGGCCACAATCCCCGGGCTGCCTCCGTTCACCGCAGGAGCGGTGGGCTATTTTTCGTATGACGTGGTGCGGCAACTGGAAAAGATTGGTCACCACGCAAAAGATGACTTGCGTCTGCCCGATTGCGAATTGATGTTTTTCGACCGGCTGCTGGCCTTTGATCATCTACGCCACCAGATTCACATCGTGGCCGCGGCCGACGTCTCGCGGGAGAGTCCGCGGCAGGCCTACGATCGCGCGGTGCGCGATATTGCCGCGCTGGAAAGAAAACTGACGGCAGGATTGCGCCCGGCGATGTGGCGCAAATCCGCCAAGCCGAGGCCAGGAAAGCTCAAGATTCACGCTGGAACCACGCGTGCGCAGTTTCTACGCAGTGTGGAGCGCGGCAAGCAATACATTGCCGCAGGCGACATTTTCCAAGTCGTGCTTTCGCAGCGGCTCGACTTCATCCCCGGGATTGAGCCGTTCGACCTTTACCGGGCCCTGCGCCAGGTGAATCCTTCGCCGTATCTTTATTTTCTGCGGATGGGCGAGACGCAGATACTCGGTTCTTCGCCCGAGATGCTGGTACGCGTAACGGGGCGCAAGCTGGAATACCGGCCCATCGCGGGCACGCATCCGCGTGGGCGCGACGAGGCGGAAGACTTGCGTCTGGAGCAGCAGATGCGGAATGACGAAAAAGAGCGCGCCGAACATGTCATGCTGGTTGACCTTGGCCGCAATGATCTGGGGCGGGTGAGCGAGTACGGGTCGGTCAAAGTGAAAGACCTGATGTATGTGGAGCGGTACTCCCACGTGATGCATCTGGTCTCGGCGCTGGAAGGGACGTTGCGTAAGGATCTTGGGGCGCTGGACGCGTTCGCGGCTTGTTTCCCTGCCGGGACTTTAAGCGGAGCCCCGAAAGTGCGCGCCATGCAGATTATCGAGGAACTGGAGCCGGTGCGCCGCGGGATCTATGGCGGATCGGTGCTCTATGCCGATTTTGCCGGCAACCTGGATTCGTGCATCGGCATTCGCACCATGCTCGTGCAAGGCAAACACGCGTACCTGCAGGCGGGAGCTGGGATTGTGGCGGATTCCGATCCGGCCAGCGAATTCGAGGAATCGATGAATAAGGCGCAGGCGTTGTTGAGGGCGGTGGAAATGGCCAGGGGCCGGGGGCAGTGATCAGCGATCAGTGATCAGTGGCCAGTGCTAAGAAGTTTCCTACCAGCTTCTTTCCTGCGTCCGTGAGCACGCTCTCAGGATGAAACTGCACTCCCTCGACGGCAAATTTTCTGTGGCGCAGGCCCATGATGGTGCGGGTTCCATCTTTCTCAGTAGTCCAGGCGCTCACTTCAAGCTCTCCTGGCAGATCCTGCTCTTCAACAATGAGTGAGTGGTAGCGAGTCGCCGTCATTGGCGTCGGGAGGCCGTAAAAGATACTCTTGTTGTCGTGCGTCACCGCGCTGGTCTTACCGTGCATCAGGTGAGGAGCGCGTACGATTTTGCCGCCGAAAGCCGCGCCGATGGCCTGATGTCCCAGGCAGACGCCGAGGATGGGTACTTTGCCGGCGAAGTGCCGGATGAGATCCACGCTGATGCCGGCATCTTGCGGCGTGCACGGGCCGGGGGAGACCACAATGTGCTCCGGTTGCATATCTTCGACGTCGGCAATCGTGATCTGGTCGTTGCGGCGAACCTCGACCTTCGCCCCGAGTTCTCCGAAATACTGGACGAGGTTGTAAGTAAAGGAATCGTAATTATCGAGAACGAAGACCACGGCCGTCCTGCCTGTAAGTTTACACGCGGGGGCTCCGCCCCTTCGAGTCCGGCCAGGAACCTTGTCACCTGAACGTGCCACTCCCCTCCCCAAGGGTGGTATTGACGGAATTGCTAATAAACTTCATTCTCCGAATATAAGGCAGTTTCGCCACTTCTATAGCTTTGGAGTAATGCATGGCAGAAGCCCAGCAAGAGAAGAGGGCTGCACGGCGCTTCGCGCTCCGGATTCCTGTATCGGTTGAACGCGGAGAAAACTTAAACTCGAATGAATCGGCTCAAATCCGCGACGTTAGCGCGCGCGGCATTTGTTTTTACCTGGATTCGCCTATCGAGCAGGGGTCGCCCGTCGGCTTCACGCTGACTCTCCCTCCGGAAATAACGCTTACCGAGAGCATTCGCGTGCAGTGCAAAGGACGCGTGGTGCGGATTGAAGACTCATCGGATACCGGGAAAATAGCCGTGGCTGCGGTAATTGAAGAATACGAATTTCTACCCGAGAGTTAAAGAGCAGGACCTTTCCCATCCACTGTCCAGGCGAGCACCTGCCGGCTACTTTTTTACCTTCCAGACAAGTGGTAAGGTTCCCTTAAGAAGTTTTAGCCGTTCGTAGGGGATTTCTTGCCGCAATCGCGTATTCAATTGCTTTGGACTGTGCTGGCAGTGCTGCTGGTCACGGATGCCTGGTCGCAGCATCCTACGGTGGACGCGACTCGCCAAAAGGCGACCGCCGCCAACCCTGAGACGGCGATCATTAACAGCGTCCGCCTGGTGCACGAGCGCGGCATCCCGGCGATTGAAATTGTTTCCACTCATCCCTTGATACCAAGTATTCAGCCGCTGGATTCGCCGCCGCGACTCGTCATCGACCTGTCCAACGTGCGCGTGGGATTGCTGCAGAAGCGGATTTCGGTGCTGCAGGAAAATATTCTGACCATCCGGGCCGAGCAATATCAGAAAGATCCTCCTGTCACGAGGATCGTTGTAGACCTTCTGGTTCCATACCGCTATACGTGGGACGCGGCGGGGAACCGGCTGATGGTCCGCCTGAAACCTCCCGAAGATGCAAACGTCAGCCAGAATTCCCCATCCCAGGCTCCGCAGGTACTGGCGATGGCACCGGCTGCGGCGCTGGCTGCTGTGCCTGTGAGCAGCGGCATAGGTGATGTTGTGTTAGCGGGAAGGCAGTTCGCAGCAGGATCATCCCTGACCGCCGGAAGCGAGACTGCAGTACTGCGTTTGGCGAGAGGAGGCGAAGTACGAGTTTGTCCTGGAACAACGCTTTCAATGACGCCCTCGAAGAATGCCAAAGACTTGATGCTGGGCATGAGCACTGGCTCCATTGAGATGCATTATGTTCTGGATGCCTCGGCCGACACGGTACTCACTCCGGATTTCCGCATCTTGTTCTCGGGTCCCGGAGAATTTCACTATGCCGTCAGCACAGACCCCCATGGCAATACTTGTGTGCGCGGTTTGACGGGCAACACCTCTGCGGCAATCGTGTCGGAACTGATCGGGGACCGCGTCTACCAAGTGCAACCCGGGGAGCAAGCGGTGTTTCACACGGGCCGCATCGATAAAGTCGACTCACAAGTTCCGCTGGAATGCGGCTGTCCACCGGCGGTTCCGGTGATGAAAACCGACGCCGCGCCGGCACGAGTTATTCCAGATTCTGAATCTCAACGCAGTATGGCGCTGGCTGCTCAGCCAGGGGACTCATCGGCGAAATCACCGAAGGATGTCCGAAACAACGATGCGCCCCAGACCCTTTCTAGCGGACCTGAGATCCAACCCTTGCCTCCATCGCAGCCGAACGACGTTCACATCACGGTTGATGCGCCCTTCGTCTTCCGCGGCAAGAATCAGACAGCGGTAGCGCCGGCGCCCACCGACGAAGCGGCGGCGCTGCCCGTGATGGAATTGTCGGCCAGGCAAGTGCCAGTGTACGCACAGGTGCGACCGCCCGCGGCGCAAAGCCCGGAGGCGAAGCCTGAGGATCACGGGCTGCTGCGGCGAATCAGGGGATTTTTCGCGGCAATCTTCCGCTGACGATCCGGTGCGAGCTTGTGCGAGCTTGGTTCAGCTGCGACTGATGGCACGCCTCAGCGGTTCCACTTTCTCACGCAGATCGTCTGCCAGATTGGCGCCGCGCTCGGCCGCGTCGCGGGCACGCTCCTTCACGTCGCGCACGCGATCTTTGGCTTCTTCCGTCCAATCTTCCAGCGTTTCCCGGGCATCGTTGTAGCCGCGTTTCAGGTCGCGACGGAACTGCTTGCCAGTCTTGGGAGCAAGCGCGAGTGCCACTATGGCTCCTGCGCCGAGTCCGATTAGAAGGAATGTGATCGCTGTTCCTATGTTATTACCTTCAGAAGATTCATAACGTCCAGTGCTCATAATTGTGACCTCACTTTGCGTATCGCTATTTTGCGCATCGCTAAAAACGCTGGCGCGACATCTGCCGCGCTCCCTGCGCTGCGGCTTTGAGATCTCGCCAGCAACAATTCTAGTCCTCCGTAAGGGAGGCCGGGCAGTCGGTTCGGCGGCAACGAATGTAGTTTCTTTACGATGAGTGCGGCTTTGGGAAGGTTTCCTTTCCAGCGTCCTGAGTGTAAAATAAGTTTTTAGCCCTCGTACGACGGAAAATGTGGCCTGCCCGCCTTCCGCCGGTTCGGCACCCCGCGTTTATTTGAAGGAGATTGTTTCAAGCAATGTCGATCCCTGCCACCCAACTGCGTCCTGGCATGATCATCAAGCACAACAATGATCTGCACTCTGTATTCGCCGTCGAACATCGCACACCCGGTAACCTGCGTGCCTTCATCCAGGCCAAGCTCCGCAACCTGCGCACGGGAGCCATGTTCGAGCACCGTTTCCGCTCGCCTGATCCAATCGAGAAGGTCACCGTGGACGAAGTCGACATGCAGTTCCTCTACGCCGACGGCGACAGCTACTACTTCATGGACACGGCGAACTACGAACAAACACACTTGAGCAAAGATGTTTTGGGCGACGCAGTGGACTACCTGATTGCGAATCTCGAGATCAAAGTGGAATTCTTTGACGGCAAGGCCGTCGGCATTGAGTTGCCGCAGACCGTGGAGCTTACGGTGATCGAGACTGAGCCGGGGTTGAAGAGCGCGACTGCATCGAGCGTGACCAAAGCGGCCCGTACTGAGACTGGACTCGTGGTGCAGGTGCCGCCCTTCATCAATGAGGGCGAGAAGATCAAGGTGGATACCGCTGAGGGCGTGTATCTTTCGCGCGCCTAGAAATTGTTTGAGCGGTTTCGTAGAGACGCAGCTTGCTGCGTCTTCTGCTTGGTACGATTGGCGCGGCAACACCACCAGACGTTGCGAGCAACGCCTCTACGAGCATGACTTCCGTTGAAAAAGAGATCGAAGCCCGCCGCTTTGTGGTTCGCGGACGAGTGCAGGGGGTTGGCTTCCGCTGGTTTGTGGAGCGCGAGGCGCATATTCTCGGCGTCGCCGGGTGGGTGCGCAACAATCACAATGGTAGCGTGGAAGTGCTAGCCCAGGGTAGTCATGATCAACTTTCGGGATTGCGTGCGCGCTTGCGTGAAGGGCCGCGCGCGGCCCGTGTGGATGCGGTTGAGGAATCCGAAACTCAACCAACGGCCGGACTTAGTTCATTCCGCATCGAAGGAGCATGGTAGATTGTCCCGCGATTCAAACCTGAATTCCGACCAACTCAAGAAGCTCATTCGCGAAGTGCCTGACTTTCCCAAAAAGGGGATTCTGTTCTACGACATCACCACCCTCTTGAAAGACAAAGTTGGTTTCGCCACGCTGGTTGACAGGCTCTCCGAGCACTACGTCGACCAGAAGATTGACCTGGTTCTCGGCATGGAAGCCCGCGGCTTCATCTTCGCTCCCGCGCTGGCCTACCGTTTGAATGCTGGATTTGTGCCGGTGCGGAAGGTGGGCAAGCTCCCCGCCGAAACCGTGAAGTTCGATTATGCCCTTGAGTACGGCACGAATTCGCTGGAGATGCACAAGGACGCGATACAGAAAGGCCAGCGCGTGCTGATCGTGGACGATCTGCTGGCCACGGGAGGCACGGCGGAGGCCACGGCCAAGCTGGCCACGATGTTGGGCGCAGAAATTGCCGGTCTCGGCTTTGTTGTGGAGCTGGATTTTTTGAAGGGCAGGGAAAAGCTTAAAGGTTACGAGGTGATGTCGCTGTTGCACTACGACAAGTAACTGGAGTAACGAACGCCTATTTCCAGGCGCGCGCGATGGTTAGCCCTACGCCAACCCAGAAAGCGGCGCTGACAACTACGGCAAGGGCGAGCCCAAGAACCTGGTTCCGTTTACCGCGACGTTCAGTGCAGCCGGACTCCACATCAGAGTCGTAGACCAGCCACGC
>Ga0307478_10000597_pt1 | contig 35897 bp, 23 predicted proteins | sample atmos_gasesECM4C_2_FD_203713 | JGI IMG/M metagenome (GOLD analysis project Ga0307478, IMG submission 203713) | Hardwood forest soil microbial communities from Morgan-Monroe State Forest, Indiana, United States - atmos_gasesECM4C_05 | ecosystem: Environmental > Terrestrial > Soil > Temperate...
ACCTGCAGCACAAATCCGGCGATCGTACTCCAAGCGTCTCTTCGTTCGTTGAATGCGAATGGCATGAAAATTGGGAGAGAAACAAAACAACAGATTAGCAGGGTCGAGACTGTAAATCACCGTCTCCAACATCTTGGACACTGACATTAACTTCTTTTTGCCGGCAGTCCACACCACCCTCTCCCTAAAGCCGACTAATGCTTCAAAGTGTCGCCGCTGTTGCTTCGTGCCACGTCGAGGGAAGAAAGAGAGACATGGTCGAGACAGAGGCGACGGAGGCAAGCAAGATGAAGAAAAACCGGAGAAACGAAGACCGCGTGTTCAGAAAAAACAAGAACCAGAAGATGTCGATGCCATAAGTCAGCCCGCTTCCGACGATCGGTCGTTGTACGATTCCTGCGCGAAGAATCCATAGGTTTGCCCACGCGAAAAACGCCCAATCGTCTTCCTATGAGCGCAGCGGATATCATAATAAGCAGCGCAAACCTTTCTAACCGTGAGGTGTACGCCGCGGAGAGCATGATCGTTATCGTAGCCGCTTTGACGATGGGCGCGACCCATAAACGAAGTTTCAGTATCGGCTTCGAGAGGCGGCTCAGTAGATTGACCTACTGCACGAGCCGGGCACGGCTGTCCGGACGGTCGTTGCGGCCCGCTCAACGCAAACGCAGAGTGCGGCGACGAAAAAGGCCTCCGGCGATAAGCCACAAACGATAACGTGCAATAGGCGTGATCGTAGCGAGATTCCCTGGCACCTGTGCCCAGCGGGAGGTCGCTAGAACAAAACTTTGACCCGGTAGAGTCTACGGAGAACTAGCGCAGCCGCGTCGCGGCCCGTTTGAAAGACGAGATCAAGGTGCTTTCCCTCGTCTCGTTCCCCGTTCGTCGAGCCGCCCGAAAATGTAACAAGCTCGTTAGTAATAAAAAGAGGATTCCAAGGCGGTGTTAAAATGCCACCAAATGGCCAAATCAGGTCGAGAGACTGGAAAGACACACAATGTTTTTCTCTCCTGGTCTGGGGAGAGAAGCTTATATGTAGCAAAATTCTTCCATAGTTGGTTGCAGACAGTAGTCCAGCGGGCAAAGCCTTGGCTGTCTGACAAAGATATCGAGAAAGGAACCGTTGGGGTCGATGAGATTAAGAAGGCCCTTGTTGGAATGAAGGTCGGAGTCTTTTTTCTCACTCCTGAGAATCGAGAATCATCGTGGATGTCCTATGAGGCTGGAAATCTCGCCAATGAGGTGGATGACAAGAGCAGAATTTGCACTTATTTTCTCGGCGGTCTTGAAATCCCGCACGTCAAGGGACCGCTGGGAATATTTCAGCGTACAAAACCGGAAAAGGATGACACGCGGAAACTTGTCCATACGATAAATAGAGCAATCGGCGATGACGTTGTTCCTGATTCAAGTGTAGACGCTATTTTCGAAAAAATGTGGCCGGACCTGGAAGCTCATCTTCACCAGATGCCCAAAGCCGAGGAAATACCAAAACTCCCTTCAACGGATGAAATGTTGTCTGAACTTCTCGAACTGGCTCGCGCATCGGCAAATAGGGGTAAACAATCCGAATGGCTCGATCAGCTAACGGCTGAAAATAGGGACTTCCTTCCTAAATTCTTCGGCCTGCTGAAGGGTATCAACTTCGATCAAGTTCTTTCTCCGACTGCTCCTCCGCCTCCGGCCCCTCGTGAGCCGCTGGCTGTGTTCTGTGTAAAACTTACGGGGGACCCTGAGGTTAAGAGAATACAGGGCACAGTAGCGGCTCTCACTGCTTTGGGCCAGATTGTTGTTCTGATCGGAAATGAGGCAGTCGCCAAGTTTGAGTCCGTTGAAAACTGGTGGCGTGAGACACCAGAGAGCCCAGCACCAAAAGTGATTACAGGAACCGTGCGCTAGCATGTACGGCTGAGAGCTCGATGCTCGATAAACTCGCACACTCGTGCACCTCAGGCTGGATGCCACCGCCCTTTTTGGTTCGTCAGCGAAAAGCAGAACGGTTTCTGGTGTCGGAATATGGGACACAGAGACCCAAGACGGGCCGGGGAGACAAGAGCCCGATGCTCGGGACTTGTGCCGACTTCTTTTCCTTCGTGCCGAGTTCGAGACACTTTTGTTGCTCTTGACCCTAGCCCAACGGGCACGTTGCGCCAGCAGCAATCCGTGCTCGAGCGCTAGTAGACAGCGCGCGTCGCGGTTTGCACCGCCCACAGAGTGTCCTTCAGCACTTCAAGCGATTGAGAGAAACCTCTGATTCATCAACGGGAAACAATTGCTTAGACGATCGTAAGGCCGCTGAGCGCAGGTTCATTCAAACCGCTCGTCCCAGACTCTCGCAGTTGGAATCTTCATCTCTCGGACAGTTCTAACGGCTTCGGAGAGTCGTGCTTTCTCTTTCTTCGCGAACTCCACCAGCGCGGAGTCCGGGTAGGCGGCTAATTCGTCGAGAAGGCTGAGATTTGATTCGACCGTCGCCTCCTGAGAAGCGTCGGGACTCCACCTGAACTGTCGAATGAAAGTCTTGAGAACTTCGCGGCGGTCGGGTGCCTTGTCAAGCAATTTTCGAGCGGTGGCGGTCCATTCTGAGCGTCCGCTTTGGCTGGATGGTCGAAGAGCATTGATGCCCGCTGCCACAGCGGGATAGCGATTCTCGGGCTGCTCATCGCACCAACTGAGGAGAGCAGCTTCGGGAATAGGATCGAAGGCGCGTCTCTGAATTTCGCCAGCTTCCTCCAGAATTCGCATCCCGAGCTTCAAGTTCTCGTTGTTAGGGCCACAGAGGGCATCCAGAGCTGTGAGCGGATGCCCTCTGAAAAGAGACTGCAACAGTTCCTTTTGGTAGAAGCCGTAAGTATCCGATCGCGAGATGGAATCTTTGAGGCTGCGACAAATCTCCCGCACCGTCGCCTCACCTACCTCCCCAATAAGGCAACGCTGCACGATTTCATTTACCCTGAAATCCAGCGCCTGTGCTCTGCGATCTTGGAAGTTGATCTTCCGCAGTAACTCGCAGCCAAGGGAAACAAGTTGAGAGTCTGAACTCTGTGTGCGGCCGTCCTCGGAAGAAAGGCGCATCCACAGAATCTCAATCGAGATGTCCCAGCCTCCGGATTTTTCTGCGATTTGGAGAAGCAAAGCATTGAAATCCTCACCGGCGATCTGGTGAACCCGACTCATCACGAGGCCGCGATACATCCTGATGGACGCCTTTTCCAAGGTAAGCGAACGCTTGAGGCGTGCCACACCCGCATGATCGATGCGTGCCGACGCTTCCAGGGGTGGATACCAAGGGGCTAGGACCTCGTCGTCGACCGCGGCATCCAACAGTGTGCTAAAAAGGGTTGGGTTCGTTTCGTGAAGGCCATTCAGAAAGCACCGCAAAAGATGAGGGTTTGCCTTGTCCTCACGCGCAGCTGCGAATTCACGAACCAACTGATTCCAGATGGCCTCCGGTTCTTGCGAGCCTTGCGACAGTCCACGTCCGAAATTCCACAGTTGTTGACTGGTGCCGCAAACCACATCAGGCAGGAGTTCGCTGAAGGAAGCGGTGTCGGCGGCAACTGCTTTGCCCAAATCGTACGCCATGGCCTCAACCTGTGCGAGAGTTGCATCTACTCCCTGAGTGCCGTCGTGGGTAGAATCCAAGCCCGTGTAAATCACGGACTCCGGTAAGACCATCGAGCGCACTTTCTGGACCAGATTTTTGGGCTGAAGGCTCGCTTCGAGAGAGCTCAGGCGAGCCTTGACTTCCGGGTCTAATCCCTTTGAATCGTAGAAGAGAATCTGACGGACAGCAAGCCAGCCGTCGATCCAGAACACTTTCTCCGAAATGGAACGAGAGACACGCTCCAAATCGTCATACACGTTGGCTAGGGTCCACAGGCCGCGAAAGTTCTCAGCGATCTCGTAACGTACCTCCGGTGCGTATGGCTCATCCGCGCAAGCCAGAGACTCAGCGAGCGCGAGCGTCTTTCCATACCACTGCTTTACCCCGTCCCGAGTTCTGGGCCAGTAGCCGAAGTCGCGCGAACGTGCTCCAAATTGAAAACCGGTTCCGCTAACGTTTGATGTCGCGAGCGCCGCCTTCAGGGCCTTTAGGCCCAACGAGCGTCTTCTTGGTTTGTCGGAAACAACCAGCGGCTTGACCACGCCCAATCGCTGATCAATCGTTGCATGTGTACCCGAGAAGTGGATCGGGAAGAGAGTGGGAAACGGCTTCGCAGCATGCTCGGCATCTTTTTCGGTAGGCTGAGCTTCGACAATCTGAACCATCAGCGCGATGCTGCGTTCAAAAAGTGGTGGATCGTATGCGACCGAGCGAAGAATCGATAGGTAAGGCGGGCATTTCCTTGCCGCTTCCATACCTTTGGGTCCTCGGAATGACCTTTCGAAGGCTGACAACACGGCCTCCGGTGCTACAGGCGCAATAAGGTCAAATACATCCTTTCCGAGAGCATCCAGATCTGCCACGTTTCCTAACCAGCCACCGACGGCCAACCACCCGGTGACGATTTTCCGTGCCTCTGGACTTGCGTCGAGATTGCCTAGTCTTCGGGCCAGCGATTTTACGAAACGGGGCGGGGCGTCGCTGAAGAGCCATTGTTCAATCGTTTCGGCGGGAATGTTCTCGAGTGCTTCGGCCGCCAAGCGGTTTGCAATTGCCGGTGGCAGGACCGCTCGCATCTTTCCGCGGCGCTGAATCAGGTTGCGTCGCAACAATTCCGCGGCGCTGCGATACATTTCACTTGCACTCTTGTCAATGACGCCGCCGAGTCGAAACAGCTCCGCTTGATCGCCTTGGGAAACGTCCTCGCCCTCAAATGAATAGACCAATGCCAATGCCTGCGCATCAAGCAGCAGGGACTCGTTTGGCACATTTCTCTGATGAAAGAGGCGCTGGAAGAGAGCTTCATCAGACAAGCTCGCGACCGTTTCGTCGTTACCGATCGTTCCAGCAAGAGCGATGGCAATACGAGCATTGCCGTCAGAAGAGGCGGCAATGGTTTGTACGTTTACGTAGGAGAGGTGAGGGAAGCGACCGGCTATCAGCCTCGCGATCAAATCCCTTGACGAGGGTTCCACCCAAAAGACGTCGGTCCCTTCGGGCTGATCCTCACGGATGTCATACTCGACCGTGATCAGGCTTACCCGGCTTTCCGGAACGCGGCACAACTGCGAGAGGCGTGCGTGAAGGTCAGGATGACAATTGTCCACTACCAAAATTGCCGGGGTACGTGAGGCGATCAGGTTTGATGCCACAGCAGTTGGTTGAGGGTCAGGACTATCACCCATATCCGTGTAGAGTGCCAGTGAAGGATCCAGACTCTGTGTACCGACACGGTCATCAAAGAGCGCCTGAACGAGGCGTGTTTTCCCCACACCCGACATTCCCACCAAACGCACCACATTGCCTGGAGTGCGAAGCCGGTCACGGATCAGCTGAATTCCCGCCACGGATTGCAATTCAGATTCGGACACTGTCGCGTCTGCCCGGATTCGAAGCGTGTCGTCAACAAGATACTGGTCGTTAACTCCATCGGGCGCGTAAGCCCATGCTCCGTAGGAGCGCCAGCCGGGCATGGAGCGGCCAATTATCTCTCTCACCCACAGCGCCACACCTTGATGATCACGGACCCAGGTTGCTAGACGAGTGCGATCGTAGAAGTCAAGGGTGATATCTCCAGCATTGGGAAGATCCTCGACCGCTTCCTGCATGGCGGCGCGCCGGTCTTGCAGAGCAGTATCGGAGGTTGACCCGGACGAGCTTACGATGATGTATGCGCCGGAGCGATCCGCCAAATCCCGAATCGCTGGTCGCAACAGGCCATCCGGGCGCATTTCGGCCACAATCTTGGCCGGTGGCATGTCAGACTTTTTCACCTGAAACCCGGTCGCGGCACGTGGCACGAATCCGTCAAGGGCAGTGCCAGTCGGGAGCGCAACTCTCACATCAACTCCTCCGTCGGCGGCATTTTGGTTCCCCCCCCATGTCACACAGCAAGCAGAATGACCTCTACTTCTGAGTGCGGCTTCACAGAGGCGAGCGACCAGCGTGCGTAGATCTTCATCGTTCAAGAGCGCGACATCATCTGAAGAGATCTCAAACATTGATTGCATCCCGAGTCAAGAAGAGCTTCAACACAACGTCCCGTCGTCCCCGGTTCTGTAGATCGATAGCAACCAGCGCGGTTTTACGAGGATCGATTACAACGAGCAGATCGCCGATGTATTGCGGGCTAAGGGAGGGCTGGTCGTACGTACTCTTGGGCACTTTTTTGTTCCGCACATGCGCGAGCATTTGCCAGTGCTATTTCGCGGGCCAGCAAAGAATTTTCCGTCCAGAAACCTACGAATTGTTCTCCGCTTTGTTCTCCAAACACACCCTGAATGTTTTGCGATCAAAACTGACTGGACGGCTAACCGTTGTGTTTTGAAGGAACTGGCGGAGAGGGAGGGATTCGAACCCTCGATACAGGTGTTAGCCCGTATAACGGTTTAGCAAACCGCCGCCTTCAGCCTCTCGGCCACCTCTCCGGCGCGCGGAATTACAGTTTACCACGGTCGATATTTTGCGGTTACCGCTTCAATCATAAACATTTACATCGTCACTGGCCCTACCGCACCCACGGCCCTTCTGTCTTCCCTTCGGCCTCTTTCGGAGGCTTTGGGGAGCAACTGGGGAGCAATTTCGGCTTTTCCAATGCCGAAAATGTCCTGGAGAAGCGTTGCATCGCTGCAATGGCTTCGATCGTGGGTGGCTTGATGTAGTGTTTGCGTGTCACGCGATCGTTTGAATGGCGAAGAACCATTGCTTCAATCGCATCACCTGACACCGATTCGTTCGAGAGTTGTTGCTAGCCCGCGACGGAAGCCGTGTCAGCCCTGTCACTCAATCCCTGCTGCCTGAGGGGTTCTCGCATCTGGCGGCGGTAAATGCTATCGAGATCGAAAGCTTTCCCAGCGCCATTCGCAAAGATCGGTCCGGAGTTTCGGTTTCCGTTTGCTTCCCGGTGCCGTTCGAGAATGGCCTCAAGTTGCGAGATGAGCGGAACCGGAGCCTTCGAGCGCGAGTTCTTCGGTTCCCCGATTCGCCCGCGCCACACACTGCGCAGCACGCGGATTACTCCGAGAGAGCCGTCATCACCTGTTGTGTGGGAGCAACGTTGTATCGAGGCTCCCAGTCGACGCCAGAGGGGTCTGCTTCGAAATGCTCGGTGAGCACTTCCTTGCGACGCGAGAGTCGGTGGGATCCACATGTGGAGCATCTAGCTCGTGTGCAGCAACCGAGGAACTGGACCAGCTACTACTTTTGTCACAGTCTCCCAAACCTTACGAGCCTTTACGGATGCTGAATTATTTTGAGGTCGCCGCCAATTCCCGTCGAATGACAAATAAGTCACCTCACGATTTCCCAGTTGGGAGTGCCTCGCGTGTGCGAACCGTGAGAGATACGATGCGATTCACGAGTGCCGCGGGCGAGGGCCGGGGGAACGGGGGCAACTTCCGGCTTGCCTGAGATACGGGCAGGATCTGCTAAAGCCAAAAGCAACCACCGTCTTTTTTTGATCATTTTTAGCGGCGGCGGTTATCAAGTGACTCCGCAGCCTCGGCGCGCTTGTCTGGTTTCTTGATAACCTCAAAGTGCTGGGGGAGCGTAGCCGTTGCCGCCGATCATTAACGCACAAAAAGTCTCAAAGATGTTCGGAGCGAAGCCGCTTTTCGAGGAAGTCTCTTTCATGGTGTCGGAAGCGGACCGAATTGGGCTGATTGGTCCCAACGGCTCCGGAAAATCCACACTGATGCGAATACTGGCGGGGACGGAACGCCCCGACAGAGGCGAGCTGGCAGTACGAAAGCGCTTGCAACTCAGTTACGTGGAACAGGACTCAAGGTTCCTGGCAGGGATCAGTGTCCGCACCGTTGTCGACAGCGCGATGCAACGTTCCGTAACAGTCGACCCCAACCGCGGCACCCACTTTGCAGAGACTTTGGGCCGGGCGGGTTTTGAGGATCTCGAAGTGGAGGCCGCTTCATTATCCGGAGGCTGGCAGAAACGGCTGGCCATCGTCGAGGCGCTGGTTCAGGCGCCCGATGTCCTGCTGCTCGATGAGCCTACGAATCATCTAGACCTCGCTGGAATTGAGTGGCTCGAAGATCTACTGCAGCAGGCGCCGTTTGCCTGCGTGATCGTAAGCCACGACCGCTACTTTCTCGAGAATGTCGCGACCGACATGGCGGAACTCAACCGGGTCTACCCCATGGGCCTGCTGCGCGTGCACGGAAGTTACAGCGACTTCCTGGAAAAGAAAGAAGAGTTCCTTCATGCCCAATCGAAGCGTCAGGAGGCCCTGGAAAATCTGGTTCATTCCGAGATCGAGTGGCTTCGGCGAGGAGCGAAAGCACGTACTCGAAAGTCAAAGGCGCGCATCGATAAAGCCGGCGAACTGATCAGCGAACTGGCCCGCTTGAATGCCAGAACCCGCAGCGCCACCGCGCAAATTGATTTTTCGGCAACCGACCGCAAGACCAAGCGTCTGATCGAGCTTCAGAATGTCACTTGCGAGATCGGGAATCGCACATTGTTCGAAGGATTGAACTTCATCGTCTCGGCCGGGATGCGGGTTGGGGTAGTGGGGCCGAACGGCAGCGGCAAGACGACTCTGCTGCGCATGCTGCGTGGCGAAGTGGCCCCTGGTCACGGAGATATTCGCCGCGCCGACTGGTTGCGCAGCGTTTATTTCGACCAGGGCCGCCAGCTCGATCAGAATCTGACTTTGCGCCGCGCGCTCGCTCCTGAAGGAGACTCAGTGGTTTATCAGGATCGCGTCGCTCACGTCGCATCCTGGGCCGCCAAGTTCCTGTTCAGCGGCGAACAACTCGACCAGCCCCTCGATCGGCTTTCGGGAGGCGAACGCGCCCGTGTTCTGATTGCTCAACTCATGCTGCAGCCCGCTGACATTCTTCTGCTGGATGAGCCCACCAACGACCTCGACATCCCCACCCTGGAAATCCTCGAACAGAGCCTGCTCGAATTCCGCGGTTCTGTGATCCTAGTGACGCATGACCGCTACCTCTTGGATCGCGTATCCACGGTCGTGCTTGGCCTCGATGGTCAAGGCGGAGCTGAAAGCTTCGCGGACTACGGGCAATGTGAAACTTGGCAAGGGGACCGCAAGCGCGCCTCGAACCAGACCGAGCCCTCGTCACGGCCCGTTCCCGATTCCTCTGCTCCGGCGGTTCAGGCGCAAAAGAAGCTTTCATACCTTGAAGCACGCGAATATGCCGGAATCGAGCAGCGTATTACGGACGCCGAGCATAGGCTACAAACAAAACGTGCTGCGCTGGAAGATCCTGCAATTGCCAGTGACGGACCGAGGCTCCTTGTCGTTCACGCTGAAATGGAAGCGGCGCAAAGAGACTTGAATATGCTCTATACCCGCTGGGTGGAACTTCAAGAGAAGGCTGACAATTTATCTCCTCGCTGATTTGGCGTGGCCGGACGGCGGGTTCCGAGAACTCTTAGTTAGTGTGATGAGCGCATGGAACAGAGAGCCCATGAAGCGTTCGGTCAAACCAGTTTTCGTGAGCACTTCGCGCATGATTGGCTTCTCGCTTTCGCACGAAACTCCGCGCCGCCATTCCTAAACCAAGGGACCCAAATTGCGCGCCGATTTTTTGTTCCACTGCGCCCGGAACTCACTGTGGCTTCAGCCGTCTTGAAATTCGGACAGCGGAAACCTACCAATGAACCCGAGGTGGCCCCGCCCATTCGGGCGGCTGTCGGAGCGATGGATAAGAGGCACCTTTGTGTCTTGTCTCTGACGCGAGGCAGTTGCTCGACATCGCATGATCCAACCTTGGGGAACGAATTGTTAAGAGACTGTAAAAATCTGCTTCGAGATGTCGCGTAAGCGCAACAAACCAAAACCAAGGTGGCAGAGAAAGAGCTTGACAGTTTTAAAGAAGGGCCTAACCTTATGGCCAACGCTTTCGTGATCATCGTGCATCTCAAACCATTGCCCCGTTCCGAGAGATCAGGCTTTAGCACTTTCGGAGTCAGGTTCAACCTCATGGCGTACGCTTCCGTCTAGAAGTTTCGAAGACGCAGTATGGAGAACCACTCTGCGGTCAGAGTATTTCTATTAGCGGAGAATCGCCTGCTTCTTGACGTGTTTGCCCGCCTGCTAAGCAGGAAGAGCGACATTCATGTCGTCGGCGCAGCCGCCATAGGACCAAGCGCCCTCCTTCAAATGGTGGCCGCAAACCCGGCTGTGGTTCTTTGCGACTCTCTGGCCACCGCGGTGTCTACAGACGGCTTGTTGGCGGAAATCAAGCGAAACCTGCCGAATGCAAGTGTTCTGATGTTCGGGATGGACCCTGACCCGGAGAAGTTTCTGATTGCGGTTCAGCACGGTGCAGCGGGGTATGTGCTGAAGGATGCGTCGGCAGCGGACGTCTGCAATGCGATTCGCGCCGTCGGACATGGAGAGGCAGTTTGTCCACCTTCCCTGTGCCGATTTCTTTTCGATCACCTGGCGAAATCGACCGCATGGCAACCAGGGGTACAAGTGCGCAAGAACCTGGGGCTGACCCGGAGAGAACAACAAATTGTACAACTCGTCAGCGAGGGCTTAACCAACAAGGAAATTGCCTCAAGGCTTTTCCTCTCGGAACAAACGGTAAAGAATCACTTGCGGCATATGCTGCGAAAGGCTGGAGCGACTGATCGACTAGAGGCGATTGAGCGCTGGCGTGCGCAGGGATTCTGGAATTGATGGGAGAGTAGAAACCGAGAAAAAGCGAGCCGGGTTACTCTTTGGCGCCACAACCAACGGTTCATTTCTTATTTGGTTTGGTCAACTTTACACATCTAACTGTAGGTGAATTCACCTAACTGCTCGCACCACGCATTTAAGCATCAACTACTTATGATTCCCCGGTCCAACCTTAGAATAATCGCGCCTGAGACATTGATATCGTGCACACGCTACAGGATTTGCCCCCCGTACTAAATCGGTACTTGCAGGTCACTCCAAACCGGTACCGCTCTGAGTAAGAAATTGAGCCTCCCATGTTCGTGCAAGTGTACCGCATACTCAACGTCCTCCGGAGGTCCGGACGGTGGAGAAAATAAGAATCATGGTCGCGAGCCAGCCCCGTCTCATGCGCGAAGTGGTGCTTGAAGTGATCTCCGGCCAACCCGACATCGAGGTAATTGCAGAAGTACAGGATGACAGCCAGATCGTGGATCTCGTCGGAGACTTGCGCCCGGACTGGCTTGTCATCGCCCACGATGAGCCGGACAGCAGGCCCATTATCTGCGACCCATTGTTTGATCGCTATCCACGTCTCAAGATTTTGACGCTCGCGTCGAAGAACAACGACTGCATATTTTATTGGGCCACGATGAGCGTTCGATCGAGTCGTGTAGAGTCCTCGGAAAAAGGAATTCTCGACGCCTTACGAGGCCGTCGACCTGTGAGTGACAGTGTTTTTGACCGACGACAGAAAAGGACGGTTAATTAGGCACTCCGGCGCGAGAAGCGCTGGTTAACATCCGCATTTCGTTGGGTTTAGCTCACGAGTGCCCATGTAAGTGAGGTGGCGAAGCTGTGAGTACGCTATCCATCGAGAATAACCTCAAAGCTCCCTGGTACGCTGCTTACACATTTGCCAGGCACGAAAAGCAGGTCGCGCGGCAGCTAGAGGAACGACACATACAGGCTTTTCTACCCACTTACAAATCTGTGCGGCGTTGGAAGGACAGGCGCAAGGTTCTCGATCTTCCCCTGTTTCCCAGTTATGTCTTCGTGCAAATGGGCGCGGACAATCGCTTGGACTTGTTAAGGCTGCCGGGCGTGCTGGGACTGGTGTGCATTCAAGGAAAACCTGTACCGGTAGCGGGTGATGAAATCAAGAATCTTATGCAGGGAATCGTTGATGGAACTGTTGTACATCCCCATCCTTACATGAAGGCAGGGCGCAAAGTGCGGGTCCGGAGTGGCGCCATGGCTGGCCTCGAGGGAATCCTGGTTCGCAGGTGCGATGGTGCGCGTGTCGTTCTTTCAATCTCTCTGCTGCAGCGCTCAGTCTCGGTCAACATCGACGAAGCCGACGTCGAACCTGTTAACTAAAGGACAATCACCGCCGAAATCTACCCCGCCGACTATCTTGCGGGGAGGGACGTATCCAATGCGAATCAGCAGGGTAGCAGCAACGTCGCTAGTGATCTTGATCGTCTTCCTGGCGATGTCGATGAGTTCGCTTTCGCAAGAGCAAGTCTCCAACCGGGATATCGACCGCGGTGTCGTGCAACCCGTATACACGCGAAACAGTCGGATGCCGGACGTCTCTGAACTCGCCAAGGAGAATGACAGTAGAGTTGCGGCCTCCGCTGTGCAGATCCGTGCAGTACTCGCACGTGATGTGGGGCTAATAGTCGAACTTAAACGCTGGGTTGCGAAAGAAGCGACTGACAACGGACAGGTCGTCGAGGATCGAAGCCTGACTGACCAGGCAATCTTCGACCGGCTGGAGAGTGACCAGGTATTTCGCTCGATCGCCACGCGCTTGCTGCAGCGCTACGGCTATCTGACACCCACTCCGAATCCCGATTCGTACCTGGGCAAGCAACAAGATCTCATGCTGAAAGAACGGGCGAAGCGGCTCGTCGCCCTGGAGGCTGAGCAGGACAATCAGCTCTTGCACCAGCAGACGACAGTGGAACAGCCCGAGCGCGCAGAAACTTGTGATCCGCAGAAGGACAAGACATGCGAGAAAGGGGAACGCCCGAGGTCCCGACCCGAGCTCCCCATGCAAATCGACCAGCCTCCTTTGAATACACCTCCGTCGTTGCCCTTGCTTCCGGCTGAGCCCGCACCGCTTCCGGCTCAACCCCGTTTGCTCATGAGCGGTGAACGCGAAGATGAGTCTGGGCAGGACAGCCGACTAGGCTTGTCCAGTCTGGACATGATCTCCAGCACGTCGACTTCTTCTTCGACTTCGTCGGGTTCGCTTGGGTTTGGCGGCATCACTCCAATGCAGCCCAGTACGGCAGACCTGCTGGCGAATCGCGAAAATTCAAGTACGGCCGACCGTTACGACGCTCTGGCTGCATCTGGCAGTATTCCCGTCGAAACGATCGCTCCGAAGCGACCGAAGCGGCGCCCCACCGACGAAGGCATTGAGCCTGTGAAGATGGTTCGACCCGCCAATCCGTATTCCGACATACCCTCTCTCTACGACATGTACACGCAGGCGTCGGCGACGCAGCGCCCGGTGGAGCGCTTTGGTCTAGAGGTTTTTCGCAACAGTGCAAGTGATCCGAGCGTGGTTCCTATGGATCTACCGGTCGGGCCGGACTATGTGGTGGGCCCCGGCGACAGTCTGGCTGTCGACCTGTGGGGTGGCTACTCCCAGCGACTGATGCGGGTGGTTGACCGCACGGGGCGAGTCTCCCTCCCCGAAGTGGGGCCGATCCTGGTTAGTGGCAAAAATCTTGCGGACGTACAGCTGACGATCCAGCGCACGCTGCGAACTCAGTTTCGCGATCTCTCCGCCGATGTGTCGGTCGCCCGGCTGCGAACGATACGCATTTACGTCGTCGGAGATGTTATGGAACCAGGCGCCTACGACGTCAGTTCGCTTTCGACGCCGTTGAACGCCGTGGTCATGGCCGGAGGGGTTACCAGCCGCGGCTCGTTGCGAACCCTAAAGCACTATCGCGGAAAGGAACTGATCCAAGAAGTGGATGCTTACGATCTGCTGTTGCACGGTGTACGCTCTGACGTGCAACAAATGCAGAGCGGCGACACGTTACTTGTTCCGCCCATCGGACCTCTGGTAACGGTGGACGGCATGGTTCGGCGCCCCGCCGTGTACGAACTGAAGAACGAGACCTCGCTGGCTCAGGCTCTCGAACTCGCCGGTGGAATCCTTCCGACCGCGACGCTTCGTCACATCGAGGTCCAGCGTATCGAGGCCCACGAGAAGCGAACCATGCTTTCCGTCAATCTGAAATCGGGCACCGACGATCCCACGGTTGACCAGCAACTGCAAGACTTCATGATCCACGGTGGCGACCAGATTCATCTTTTCCCGATCGCCGCCTACAACGAAGATGCGGTTTACCTTCAAGGGCATGTTCTGCGCCCGGGGCGTTACTCCTACAAGAAGGGAATGAAATTTGCGGATCTGATTGCGTCCTACGGAGACCTCTTGCCCGAGCCCGCTCCCCACTACGCAGAGATCGTGCGGCTGAACCAGCCGGACTTTCACCCCAGTGTCGAGAGCTTCGACTTGGCTGCCGCCCTCGGCAACCCGACGTCAGCTCCAACGCTGCAGGCTCTCGACACGGTTCGCATCTTCAGCCGCTATGACTTCCAAGCCCCGCCCGATATATGGATTGGTGGAGAAGTTCGAACTCCTGGCAAGTACCGTACGGCCGGGGAAGCTCATCTTCGGGATGCGATCTACCTTGCCGGCGGAACGACTCCGGACGCTTCCATGGATTCCGCTCAGCTGTTTCGTACCCAGGCAGATGGGACGATGAAAATCCTGAGCGTCGACTTGCGGCAGGCCCTCGAGGGGAATCCTTTGGACAATATCGTTCTGCAGTCGCGCGACAGAATACTGATTCATCGGAATGCCGCGAATGTCGAACCGGCTACCGTCTATATCAAGGGTGAAGTCGCGAAGCCGGGCCGCTACCCTCTGGCTTCGAATATGCATGTGGAAGATCTGGTCCGGGTTGCCGGAGGGGTAAAACGAAGCGCCGACCCCCAGAGCGCCGACCTGACTCGCTTTGCCGCAGGCAATGCTCCGAGCAACGCCAATGAGAGACTTGAGTTGAAACTCTCCGCCGCACTCAGTGGTGACGCAAGTGAGGATGTGGCCCTTCGCAACGGCGACGTACTCACCATCCGGCAGATCCCGCAGTGGAGCGATTTGGGAGCTACGGTCAAAGTTCGCGGAGAAGTGCAGCATCCCGCGTCCTACGGCATTCAGCCAGGTGAAAGATTGAGTTCTGTTTTGCGCCGAAGTGGAGGCTTCACATCGCAGGCTTTTCCCTATGGAGCCGCGTTGCTCCGACCACAGGTCCGGGAAGTGGAAATGAATTCCCAACAAGAAATGGTAGAGCGGCTGAAAACTGAGCAAACCTATCTGAGGACTCTGCCAGAAAATGATCCAGATCAGAGGAACCTCAAACTCACTGCGATTGCGCAAACTGAGACCACGCTCCAGCAACTGGAAGCCAGCACTCCCCTTGGTCGAGTCGTAATTCATGTCCCTTCCGATGCGACGAACCTGAGGGCATTCGAGAAGAGCCCGGCCGACGTAGTGCTGCAGGATGGCGACGAACTCATCATCCCGAAGAAGACCAACTACGTGATGGTTCGAGGCCAGGTCTACAACCCAACCGCGATCAGTTATCTCCCCGGCAGGAGCGCCAAGTGGTATCTGAGCCAAGCCGGGGGTACGACCGCCATCGCGGACCGGAGCGCTACTTTTGTGATCCGCGCCGACGGTTCCGTTCTCTCCGCGAAAAACAACTCAAGTCTCTGGTCGGGCGATCCGCTGAACGCAGTGCTCAAGCCGGGCGATTCCATCGTTGTGCCGGAGAGGGCCCCGAGGATCGGAGCGCGCAACTGGGCGCAGATCTTGCAGGCCGCGCAGGTAGCTTCCTCCGTGGCGCTTACCGTCGCGTATATCCACCCTTAGGCTGGACCTTGGTTTCAGGGAAGAGATCGCCGCTTCTTTGTGCCCTTTTGAGCGCAGCCTCGTTCCTCGTGAACGCGGCCGCGGCCCAGGATCTGGAAAAGCAACACAATCCGTGGTCAGACAGCGCGCCCCTTCCTTCAACTAGCTCTGACCCGAGCGATCGATCCGCGCAGGATGACCAGTCGAACCGAAAACCCGGGTTCCCGAAGCTGCTGGAAGACTTTGGGCAAGATCAAAGACACATCTGGACGAGCCCTGCGCGGATTCGCTTTGCTGACGCTAAATGGCTTGTCCCTCTTGGCGGCTTGGTGGCCGGACTTCTGGTGACCGACCGAGCGTACAGCAATTCGCTTTCGGGACAGACATCGACGATAAATCACTACAAGAACATCTCAAATCTCGGAGTCGGGGCGCTTGTTGCTTCAGGCGCAGGCATGTATTTGCTCAGTTTTCCAACCCACAACGAACATTGGCGCGAGACGGGTTGGCTCGCAGGCGAAGCCGTCCTGAACAGCTTGGTTGTGAGCGAAACCTTCAAATATTCGCTGGGACGGCAAAGGCCTTATCAAGGGAGCGGAGCGGGCGCATTTTTCAAGGGTGGCACATCGTTTCCTTCCGAACACGCAGCTGCCGCCTGGTCGGTCGCTGGAGTGATCGCTCACGAATACCCGGGCGTTCTTCCCAAGCTGTTCGCGTACAGCGCCGCAGCGGCAGTGGACTACTCACGGATTCATGGGCGCCAACACTTCCCCTCGGATGTCTTGGTTGGCAGTGTGCTCGGATATCTGATTGCACAGAGCGTCTACAACCGCCATCAAAAACCTGAGCTGGGTGGTCGCGCATGGGAGCCCCCTAGTGAATTCTTGCGTGTGGAAGGAGGCCCCTCCTCAGCGTCGATGGGTTCACCTTACGTGCCTCTGGACAGTTGGGTGTATCCGGCCCTAGAACGCCTTGCTGCTCTAGGCTACATCGGAACGGAGACGGTAGGGCTGCGACCCTGGACACGGCTGGAGTGCGCACGCCTCACCAGCGAAGCTGGAGAACACCGAGCCGATAGCGACAGCCCCCCGGAAGTGCAACAGCTCTACGGTGCGCTTTCAGAAGAATTCGCGCGCGAGTTCGAACTGATGAGCGGCGAAAGCAATGTCGGTGCCCAGGTGGAATCCGTGTACCAGCGTTCTCTCGGAATCTCGGGTCGGCCGCTCACCGATAATCAGCACTTCGGCCAGACTTTGTTGAACGACTACGGCAGGCCATACCAGCAAGGGTTCAATGCACTGGTGGGTGGGTCAGGATGGACTACAGCGGGCCCGTTTGTCATCTATGCTCGCGGTGAGTACGAGTCGGCACCGTCGGCACCGGGGCCTTCCCCTGCCGCTCTGGCATTTGTCAGCAATGTGGACGGTCTTCCACCGAACGCTCCTTCCTTGCCGATTGCAGCGACTCACCGCTTCCGTCTGCTCGATGCCTACGTCGGTATGACTCTAAAGAACTGGCAGATCTCGTTTGGCAGGCAGAGTCAATGGTGGGGACCCAGTGAGAACGGCGCGATGCTGTTTACCGACAATGCGGAGCCGCTCAATAACATGCTCCGCATTGACCGCGTTCAACCGTTTCAGCTGCCCTGGCTGTTCCGTTACTTGGGCAGCATCCGAGTAGAGGCCTTTCTCGGACAATTCTCGGGTCATGAGTTTCTTAACAACGGTACGCAAGGGATCGTGGGCGAATATGGTCACTCACTCCATCCCCAGCCCATCCTCGACGGCGCAAAAATCAGTTTCAAGTTGACCCCGAACTTCGAGTTTGGCCTTGCGAAGACGACCGTTTACGGAGGCCCTGGGAACCCACTCACTTTCAAGACATTCTTCCAAAGTGCGTTTGGGGTTCACGTTCACGGAGCCGCACTTGGAGATGGCCGCAGCGGTGCCGACTTCTCATATCGGCTTCCGAAACTCCGCGACTGGATAACCTTCTATGGCGAGGCGATGAGCGAAGACGAGCCTTCCCCAATCCCCTACATGAGCCAGTCGATCTTTCAAGGGGGCCTTTACTTCGCAAAGATCCCGAAGATTCCGAAAGTCGACTTAAGGATCGAGGGTGGATCCACCGGCGCGGTGAATTACGACGTGGAACCGGGTGGTTACTTTTACTGGAATGGTCAATATGTAGATGGGTACACGAACAACGGCAAATTCATGGGCAGTTGGCTCGGCCGAGCGGCGCAGGGCGAGTCTGCAAAGACGACCTATTGGTTGTCCGCCAAGAGCAAGATCGGACTGGAGTTTCGCCACCGCAAAGTCGATCGGCAGTTTCTTCCACAAGGAGGCAGTCAAAATGACGTCGCCGTGAGCGCCGATATCTTTACGAAGGCGGGTTTTCGCTTTAATGGCAGCTTGCAATACGAACAGTGGCTGCTTCCGCTTCTTGCCGAGAACCGTCAATCCAATCTTTCTGTTGCCTTTCAATTCAGTTTCTGGCCGAGGGTGCGAGGCCATTGACGTGGAGCTCAGTGCTTGAACCGGTGCACGCGAGGAAAGAAACAATCAGCTATCACAAGGCAGATGCCGAAATTCCGTGCGGGAATTTTGGTTGAGTTACACAGATATTAGGACCGATGCATTCAACAATCAGGGTTGGTAAGCCAACCGACGATCCGGTCCATCCTTCGGCGAATCCAGGCCTCACGGCCGAGATAGGCCTGGTCGAAGTTGCGCAGAAGAGCAGGACTGCGGAGCGTTTTCGCCGCGGTATTGCCTTCGCCGAAGCGCTGGTGGACCTGTTGACCGTCGGTTTCGCCGTGGTGGCCGGATACCTGGCCTATTACAACCTGCACCTGGGCAAACACATTCAATACCCGCTCAAGGCGGTATTCGGGGTTGCCTTCGGGTTCGCCATTGTTGTTGTTCTTATGTTGGATCGCGTGGGAGCGTACAACCGCGGCAATGGCCTTTTGCGTATTCGCGAGACGGAACAGGTTTTACGAGTGTCGATACAGGCATTTCTGATCGTATTTGCCGCGAGCTTCTTCACGAATGTGCTGGTCTCCAGATGGCTATTGCTGATTTCAGTGACCGTTGTCCCGCTCTCGTTGTTTGTGGAGAAAGACCTCGTGTACAGGCTTGTCCGCACACTCCACTCCCGCGGGTATGGCATCGAAAAAGTGCTGATCTATGGTTCTGGCTCCACCGGCCGGCGCGTGTTTTCGGCCCTCCGCCGCTCGCCGAAGCTGGGATTGGATCCAGTTGCCTTTGTCGACGATGACGCCGCGAAAGTGGGGAGCGTGGTTTTTGAGATGAGCTATGATCGCCGCCGATCGGCGCCTGTCATCCAAGGTCCGGTTCGGCGAGAACTCATCACCCGCTATGGCGCTAATCTGATCATCATAGCAATTCCACTCACGTCGCGCCGCTTCTTCGAAGCAATCAATGAAGCCCTCGCCGCTCATGCCAGGGTAGCTTTCGTTCCAGCCCATTTTGTTCCCTCCGGAGCCCTGCTGGACTATGACGATATTGACGGCGTGCTTTTGGCAAGATTCGGGAATGGGCTACATCGACGGGCCTACGAGGCAGTGAAGAGGATCGGCGACCTGCTTGGGTCGATCTTGATCATGACCCTCGGGGCGCCGATCTTTCTCCTGTTAACCCTTCTCATCAAGTTGGACTCTAAGGGACCCGCATTTTTTGGCCAGGAGCGCATCGGCCGGCACGGCCGCCCGTTTCAGATGTACAAGTTTCGAACCATGTACGTGGATGCCCATCGTTACGAATACTCGCCCAGGGTTTCGAGCGACCCCAGAATCACACGATTCGGCAGATTCTTGCGGCGCACCAGCCTCGACGAGTTGCCACAGCTTCTCAACGTGCTCCTCGGCCAGATGTCGCTGGTAGGGCCGAGGCCTGAGATGCCATTTATCGTCGAGCAATACAGCGTTGCGCACCGCCAGCGACTGGAGGTGAAGCCCGGTCTGACCGGACTTTGGCAGCTCAGCGCCGACCGCGCGTACCTCATCCACGAAAACATCGAATACGACATCTACTACATCAAGAACAGAAATTTGTTCATGGATCTGGCGATCCTAATCCACACCGCTTTCTTTGCTATGAGAGGGATTTAGCCTTTCTCAAGTTTCACAGGAGTGAAAAGTAGTGGATAAACCCGTACCAGAAGAGATGACGATCCGGTCGGATGCCGACACGGTATTTGATCCGCGTCGGCCGCTATCGAAGATTCACGAGTTCCGGTCCAGTTATTCTTCACCGCACCTGTTGCTGTTGTGGGAGCAGCGTGCTCTGGTAAGGCGGGCATTCGTATACGCACTGCTAGCTGGCACCGTGGTCGCCATTCTGATTCCGAATCTTTACACTTCTAAGGCTCGTATTATGCCGCCTGACGAGCAGGGCGGAGCAGCGATGCTCGCGTCTTTACTGGGAAAGGGGGACTCGCCCGGGCTCGGCACCCTGGCACAGATCGGTCTCGGGCAAAAAACCAACGGCGCTTTGTACGCCTACCTTTTGCACAGCCGGACTGTGCAGGATCGGATTGTCGAGCGTTTTGAACTGCAGAAAGAATACTCGAAGCGCTACCGTGACGATGCGATTAAGAAACTCGATGACCGCACTGATGTAGACGAGGATCGCAAAAGCGGTGTCATAACCATCGAGGTGAGTGATCGGAAGCGAGAGCGCGCACGCCAGATGGCATTGGCGTACATTGACGAGTTGAACCGCCTCCTGGCCGAGGTCAGCACATCAGCTGCGCGTCGAGAACGCATCTTCGTGGAGCAGCGTCTTGTCGGTGTTCAAAAGGATCTTCAGGCTGCAGAAAAGGAATTAAGTGAGTTCTCCAGCAAGACAACCGTCCTCGACGTAAAGGAACAAACCAAGGCGATGGTGGAATCCGAGGCGGTGATGCAAGCGCAACTCATCGTCGCTGAGTCTGAACTCCAGGGGTTGGAGCAAATTTATACGCCGTCCAACGTGCGTGTCCGTAGCGTCAGGGCACGCGTTGAGGAATTGCGGCGGCAGTTGCACGCAATGGCCGGCAGCGACACGGCGGAGGCAGGCAGCAGCGGCGGTACGGTCGATGATCTTTACCCCACGATACGAAAGTTGCCCATATTGGGTGTTACGTGGGTGGACCTCTACCGCCGAGCGAGGATTCAGGAGGCGGTATTTGAGCTGCTTACGAAACAGTACGAACTGGCTCGCATTCAGGAAGCGAAAGAGATCCCGACCATTAAGGTCGTAGACGTTCCGGAACTGCCCGAAAAGAAATCTTTTCCGCCACGCTTGCTCATCATCTGCCTGTTCGCGGTGGGAGGAATCCTGGCGGCAGTAGCGTGGATCATTTTCTCGCCACACTGGCAAAGCCTGCCACCCACTGACCCCGGGAAGCGCATCGTGCAGGACATGACGGAACAACTCAGTTCAAGCTTGCGGCGCTACCGGCTCCTTCATCTGTTCAAGAGCAATGGCCACAACGGCTGACCGCACTTCGGGCCCAAATGCCAACCGTGGGCTCTATGCTTCCGTCGACGCTCGCAAGTACGTCAACGCCGCGCCCCACTTGAAACCCCGACGACTTCTCGAGTTCCACGTCTCTTTAATTGGGTCGGTGTATTCAGCGGCAGCCCGGAACTCGGAGGAGGTCAGGGTTTTGGACCTTGGAGCCGGGGAAGGCTCATGCACCTATAGGTTTCTTCAGCTTGGAGCAAGGGTCACCGCCGTCAACGTTTCCGAGCATGTTACCCGCAATGAGGTCGACCAGACCGCAATCTGCTCATTGTTTGGAGTCGAACGGCTTCGAGCGGGAATTGATTCCCTACTTTTCAACGCAAAGCGGGATGTTTCAGAATTTGGGATTTCGACTTGATCTACCAAATACATTCTGCGCTCATCGGCCGTCGCAGCTAGAAGTGTTCGATCTTCGTTATGCGAACTCACACAGACCTGGTATCGGATAGTGCCCCTGTTGTACGGAAGTTGGTCTGGCCGCGTTCGGCCCTCCAAGTAGAGGAAACAAAGGAGATCATCTCGCGACTAGCGGCGTATTTACGAGCCCACGATTTCACCGGCTATGACCCCTATGACGGCTTGTCAAGTCCTGTGTTCAACAAGCTGCCTTGCAAGAATTGGAAGTTCGCACGGCTCGCCATTATTCACTTCAATAAACGCTCGCCGTTGAACGTCCGCCCGATTCTCGGAATATCGCAAGGTCGAAACCCGAAAGGCATCGCCCTTTGCGCTTCGTCGTTCTTCATGCTCGGTCAAAGCGATCGGGACCACAGGCACTACGACACAGCTCGACAGCTTTTGGCATGGCTGCTCGACCACCAGGCGCAGGGCCCTCGCGGCGCCAGTTGGGGTTACAACTTTGACTGGCAATCACGAACCTTCTTCGCTCCCAAGAACAGCCCCAACGCAGTGTGCACAATCTTTGCCGCCAACGCATTCCTGGATGCCTTCGATATTTCTGGCAATCGCTTATACCTGGACGTAGCGCGAAGCAGCTGTGAATTCCTATTGAACGACCTCCTGGTGAGGCGGGGAGGCGAATTATACTTTCGTTACATCCCGGCGCAAGATACAGAGATCCATAACGTCAATTTGCTGGCGGCGGCGCTCTTGTCGCGAACCGCGACCTACACGGGCGACAATCGACTCCTAGAAATCGCATTTGAGGCAGTCTCATTTTCAGTAAAGCGACAACGGGAGGACGGCTCTTGGCTCTACGGGGAGGCTGCGAACCAAGGTTGGGTCGATCATTACCACACCGGCTTCAACCTCGTTGCTTTGTCGCGCTACGAAGTGCATAGCGGCAACCGTCAATTCGCGACCGCCGCACTCAAAGGCTACCGGTTCTGGGATAGCCACTTCTTTCATACGAATGGCGCACCCAGATTTTACCCTGACCGCGACTACCCGGTTGACATTCACTGCATTGCACAAGCGATCCTGACCTATCTCGAGTACCTTGCACCTGATGCCGGCGAGAAGATCGAGCGTATTCTGCGCTGGGCTCGAGAAAACATGTGGGCGCCAGACGGTTACTTCTACTTTCAACGGCACCGGTTTTACACCAATCGCATCGCCTACACGCGATGGGGGCAGGCTTGGATGTTGTATGCCCTGAGTCGCCTGCGAAACGTACTTGCAGACCGCAATTAAATCTCTATGGTAACTGGCAAGCTTTGGGCAGCACCGGATCAAGGAACAGTGCCGGCTTCGTCACCTGTCGGCACTGGTAACTGGATCCGCCGGCTTGCGAGCCACTGGGGATTACCCTTCCAGTCGCTGGTGTATTTCGCCGCGATTGCTGTCACCTGCGCTCTGATCTTTGGTCAAAATGTATACGCTGCCAGGAGTCTGGGGCCGGCACAATACGGGGTCTGGAATATCCTCGCGATTACTTACAGCTACGGATTGCTCGCGCACTTGGGAGCACTGAACGGTCTGGCGCGCGAGTATCCCCGTGCCCTTGCGGATGGTGCGGCCAGCGAGGCACAGCAACTCGCACAATCCGCCTTCTGGATTAACACCTGGAGCACAGTCCTGTTCTCGACGATTGCCCTCCTGATTCTACGAGCGGCCTTTCGGAACACGCCCCAGGTCTCATGGCACGTGCTGCTCCTGTTTATCGTGTTCCTCTTGCTGCAGGGTTGGACGAACTTTCTGTGTTTTCTGTTTCGCGCCGAAGATCGGTTCAAACTTCTTTCTGCTTTGACGCTTCTTCTCAATGCGGGAGTGCTCGTGGGCGCATTCATCCTGATCCCACGGTGGAGTTTGGAAGGTTTCGTGCTAGCGTGGGTGACGGCTTATTTGGTAGTTGGTTGTCTCTTCCTCAGACATACCCGACGCCACATGTTCGTATTTCCTGAATGGCGCTTTGGTTGGAATCTGTTGCGGGTCGGAGCGCCTCTTTTGCTGTTCACACTGACCGCGACCATTAACTGGACCATGGATCGACTTCTGATTGCGCGTTTCCTGGGGGTGGCCGCGGTGGGTTACTTCGCCGTCGCAGCTTTTGCGGTGAGACTGCTTAATTATGTCCCTGAAATGGTTTCCCAGGTGATGTACCCGCACTGGGCGGCAGCCAAGCTATCGCGCAATGGTCGTGAGAGTGATTTGTCGCCGGGTCCCTTTCGCATGATGTTCTGGGTCATGCCCTTGCTCAGCGGCCTGGCCTATTACGCATGTTTTCTGATCCCGCTCTTCTTGCCAACGTATAGTGAGACTGTGTTGCCGTCTCAAGTGCTCTGTCTTGCGGCGTCGCTCACTAGCATCGGGCTGTTTTGCGGAGCCTACCTGGGGGCCATCGGCCGCGAGAGGCTTGCCCTACGGGCCCAGGTCGCAATCGTGATACTGCGTGCCGTCATCGTTGGCGGCGTGTTGCTCTTGGCGGGCACCCTGTTACATGCAGCTTATGCCAGCGCGATCAGTAGTGCCGCGTTCGGAATTGTGCTGTTGTGGATCACCGCCCGGCAATTCCATGCGTATTGGCCGTTCCTGGTGCAAGGGTTATTGCCCTGGACCGTCTGCACCGCCTGGCTCGGTCTGATTGAGTTGCTACGCCGCAGTGTCTCTTCGGATGGCTTCCCCGGCCCGATCGGCATTTTCCTTAGCGGAGTGTTATTCCTCCTTGGTTCTTTTTTCTTCTTCCTTACACTCAGGCGGCGCCCCGCCGCTGACTTTCTAACCGCCTCAGCGCTGTCGGCCGAACCATAGTGAGTCTGATCGAATGAGCGGTGCCTCAATCGTACGTCCGGTGCCATGGATCGCCCCGGTGCGCGAGTTCGCTGTCCGGAGCTGGGACTCGGTGTGGGGAATTGCGCTGCTCATAGTTAGCACGATTTCACGTGTGCTGTGTGCGCACTCGAAATCAATGTCACGCGGGGTCTTGTTTTTTTTAATCGTTGGCACTGCCGGCTTCACCCGCGACTTCTCGAAATTGGGAATAGGGCCGGTCTACATAACCGAACTGTGCATGGCCGTGCTGCTGGCGACGGTTGGCACTCTGTTATTCCAAAAAAAGATAGATTTCCTTCCCAGAGGTCGCGTCGCTCGCTGGTGTCTTTATCTCGTTATCTCGTATGTCGTTTTCGGGACCGTCAGGCTGGGCATTGAACTGCTCTCTGGTCCTTCGGCTGGGCTTCTAGCGGTACTGCGAAATTTTGCAGTCGTCTACTATGCCACCTTTGCCGTGCTTGGCTGGTTTGTTTTCCAGGGCTCCGGCGCGCGGTCGTCAGTCCGATACATTCTGGCAGCGACAGTTCTAGCAAGCACAATAATCAGCTTGTGGACTGTCATTTCATACTTACTCGGAATCGACGCTGCTAGCTACGACCCGACACTGGACGCGACCGTGACGATTCAGGGTCAGGCTGCAGCTTTCGCGATGTTGTCCATTCTGGTTGCGGTTAACGTCATACGTTCCCAGCTATCCGTTAACGGCGGGCTGCTCCGCGCCGGGGCGATTGTTATCCTACTCCTTAACATTGTGTACCTGTATATGTCGGGGCATCGTTCGGCTCTGGTGGGTTGCGTCGCCGGGGCAATCATGATGCTGACAGGCATGCGAAGTAAGTTGCGCAATCGAATCCGGTGGCGCTGGGCAGTACTGGCGGTCGTCGTGGGCGCGTTGGAATGGTACTTCCTCGCGCCGCACTTGATGGATGTCAACGTCAAATTTCACACCATGAGTGCACCGCTGGAAGAGACGAATGCCGCGTGGAGAGCTGCATTCTGGCTCGGGGTTGTATTTCTCTGGCTCTCGTCGCCGATTTTTGGCGTGGGATTCTCACATGACTTCTACGACGAAGACCCGCTACACCTCGTTCAGGCCGATCATTACGATCCCCATAACTCGTATCTTGCGATTCTGGCGCGGACTGGCACCGTTGGGTTCCTGTTTGTTCTGGCTGCGTCGTTCTTGTTCCTGCGACTCTTGATCAGACTGGTGCGGCAAACGAGCTCGGAAGAGACTGCCTTGCTTGGCACGTGCCTTTTGAGCTGTTTTGCGGCGATGGCCACCTTTGCGGCTGCAAATGTGACCCTGGAGTCTCCCTATTTTGCACTTTTCTTCTGGCTCTTTATCGGCATGGGTATTGCATTGGCGGAAAGTGAGAGATCTGAAGAAATGCGACCTGCCACAACCTTAGCCAGCACCCCGCAGTAACTAGACTGTCGTAAGCCGCGCGTCTCATATGCGTATCGGCATCAACACGCTATTCGAAAACCCGATGACCGGAACCGGCGGGGTCACCTACATTCGCAACTTGGTCCGGGGACTGTCCGACGTTGATGGAGATCATGAATACGTACTTTTCACGAGTCCGCACAATCAGCATTTTTTTGAGGGACTAGGGCCGAATTTTTCATTCGTCCGATGCCCGTTCTCGAAAGAGAAGCGACTGGCGACGATCTTGTTTGAACATTCTCTCTTGCCTTTTCTGGCTCGAAAACACCGGCTGGACCTATTCCACTCTCCCGCCAACATCTCCCCGTTGTGGATGCCGGCTGCTTCAGTAGTAACGCTCCATACCCTCCATCACTACGCGGTGCCAAAAATGATTGCGCCTACCAGTCTGCTATATCGCCGCGCAATGATGCCAGGTACGGTTCGCCGTGCAGACCTAATAATTACGATCTCCGATTTTGTACGCACCAAGTTGCAATCTCTGTTTAACGTTCCAGAAGAACGCATGGTGACAGTTTACGAAGGGGTGGAGCAGTCCTTTGCCCATAGACCATCCGGATCGCACCGGCTACCTTCTAAATTTTTGCTGTGGGTGTCGGCCCTATGGCCCTACAAGAATGGACAGCAGTTACTTCAAGCTTTTCGACTTCTGAAATGCAAGGATCCCATTGAGCACAAGCTGGTGATAGTCGGTGGCGGCTGGACATCCTATCGTCGTGAACTCGAGCAGCTTGCCCGCAAATTGAAGATTTCTGATGAAGTGCTGTTTGCCGGCCATGTGCCCGATGTTCGGCCCTACTATTCTGCCGCTGATGTCTTCATCTATCCCTCGCTACACGAAGAATTCGGCCTCCCGATGTTGGAGGCGATGGCCGCCGGGATTCCTGTGATTGCCTCGAACCGTGGAAGTTTGCCTGAGATTGCAGGGAATGCAGCCGTTATTGTCAATGCGGAAGATCCCCTGCCGCTCGAACAAGCTGTACGGATGATTCTGCGGGATGACAAGCTCCGGCGAGACCTTGTCGAACGCGGGCGCAAACGGGCGGCGCGCTTTACCTGGGAAAAGACGGCGCGAGGGACCCTTGAAGCTTATCGTGAGGGGTTTTCGCGCTGGAAAAGCGCCGGCCATGGAAAGTAAGTTATGCCAACGAACAGGAACTCGATTTCGTGTCCTATGTGCGGTGGTCAAGCCATGCAGTATTACGTTCTACCTCACACACAGATTTGGCGTTGTCAGGTGGCGGCGTGCGAGCTGCAATTTGCCAGTCCCCAACTGAGTGGAGAGCGTCTCAGTCAGGCATACGCAGAGCTCTACTATTCGCCTGACAGAAAAGCAGGATGTTTTGATCCAACGTCGGAAGAGACTCTGCGTCAGTTCCTTCAATCTGTCAGGGAACAGCATTTTGAGCTCGCCGGCAAACGGATCCTAGATTACGGATGTGGGCACGGAACTTTGGCGAAGATGGCCCGCGAGTACGACATGATTCCAACCGGCGTCGAGGCCGATCCTAACGCCAGGGAGCAAGTTAGCTTTGCTCAGATATGCCCGGTGTATGCGGACCTTGATCAGCTCATGCACGCCGATCCCGATGCACGCTTTGACTGGGTTGTTCTTTGGAATGTGATCGAACACTTGCGGCAACCCTGGCTAGAGATTGCCAAAATTCGGGAGATCTGCGTTCCCGGTGCACATTTGGTGGTGGTTACCCCTAACGCCAACTGTCTTCGCAGCCAGCTCATGCGCGTGCGATGGGATCAGAGGCTTAACCTAACCCACTTCTACTACTTCACACAAACCTCGTTGATAGCCACGCTTCGAACTGCAGGTTTTGGGCATGTCGCCAACCACAACCAATACACTGCCTATCCGCATCATGGTCCACTACGTCGGTTGATCCAACGCATGCTCGCTGCGACCGGCTGGGACGGCAAACTGGAGTTCTGGGCAACGCCAGATGAGTCCCTTGCTGCGCTCTCCCTGAGCCCGTTGGCCAAGGTAGGTTAAGGAGTACCTGCAACAAGCTGACCTCTGGTATCCCCTGCATGAAAGCGATCCTCCAAAATCTGCAATCAGGCTGCGTTGAAGTGTGCGACATCCCATCCCCGGAACTGCGCTCTGGCGGTGTTCTGGTCCAAACACTATTCTCGGCCATCAGCGCCGGCACGGAACAGACCAAGCTGGAGACCGGGGAGAAGAGTCTGCTCGGTAAAGCTTTAGCGCGTCCCGATCAAGTCCGGTTGGTTCTTCAGGTTGCGCAAGCAGAGGGCATTGCGGCTGCGTACCAGAAGGTCAAGTCTCGACTGGATTCGCTCTCACCGCTTGGCTACAGTTCGGCGGGAATCGTGCTGGCAGTCGGCGATGGGGTGGGCGACCTCCGGCCGGGGGATCGTGTGGCTTGCGGTGGAGCAGGCTATGCGAATCATGCTGAGGTCAACTTCGTCCCCCGCAATCTGGTGGCGAGCGTTCCGGCGAGCGTCGCCATGGAAGACGCCAGTCTCACAACGATCGGTGCGATAGCCATGCAGGGTCTGCGGCAGGCGGACCTGCACCTTGGTGAAAGTGTGGCCGTGATTGGCGCTGGCTTGGTCGGACTGCTCACGATTCAACTGGCTAAAGCCAACGGATGCCGGGTGCTTGCGCTCGATGTTGATCCTGCGCGCGTGGAGTTTGCTGCGGGTTTCGGAGCGCACCTTGCTTTGCTCTCCAACGACTCTCAGACCCCTGCTGCAGTCCGGCATTTCAGCCCTTTCGGGATTGACGCGGCCGTAATTACGGCCGCTTCGTCATCCGCCGAACCCTTGGAAGTGGCGACGAAGATTCTTCGTGATCGTGGCCGCGTGATCGTTGTGGGCGACATTGGAATGGGGGTCGAGCGCCGGAATCTGTACGACAAGGAATTGTCCGTTGCGCTTTCACGATCATATGGGCCAGGGCGCTACGACGTGAACTACGAGGAAAAGGGAATTGATTACCCCGTCGGTTATGTGCGGTGGACTGAACGTCGCAACATGGAAGCGTTCCTCGACCTGTTGGCCAGCGGCTCGGTCGAGATGGGTGCATTGACCAGTCAGCAGTGCGCAATTGAGGATGCCCCTTCGGCCTATGCTCTGATTCGAGAACGGAAAGCTTACACAGTCATCCTGCGCTATTCAGCGGAGCAAGTTGACCCACCAGTGAAAGAATCGCGCGCCGTGACTCTTCATGTCACCAACGGGGGGCGTGCAACCGGCGGGGTCAACATCTCCTGCGTTGGGGCTGGTGGATTTGCCCGCAGTGTGATCTTTCCTCGGCTTGCCCGGATCACGGGTGCAAGGCTTTTCGGGGTCGCGAGCTCTTCCGGATACAGCGCGGAGTCTGCCTTTCGAAGCGCTGGTTTCGAGAAGACCTCCGCTGTGTCAGATGTCTTCGATGACTCGGAGGCGGATGCCGTTTTCATTTTGTCACGGCACGATACTCACGCCGGCTACGTGGTAAGGGGCCTCGCAGCGGGCAAAGCTGTCTTCTGCGAGAAGCCCCTCGCTGTCAATCGCCGCGAACTAGCGAGCATCACCGACGAGTATGACCGCCAAGTGTTGACAGGGCCGGCCCCGTTCCTGATGGTTGGCTTTAACCGGCGATTTGCTCCCCTGACAGCGAAGATGGGCGAGTTCTTCGCAGAACGCGTCGAGCCCATGATGATCCAGATTCGGATCAATGCCGGACAGTTGACCCGCGGGCACTGGGCCCATGAGGCTGGAGGGCGTGTCGTGGGCGAGCTGTGTCACTTCGTAGATTTCGCTCGCAACTTGGTGATCTCGCCGGTCGAAACCGTGTGGGCAAGAGCCCTACCAGACAATCACGTCTACAACCGCGACAACCTGGTCGCGAATCTGTCTTTTGAAGATGGCTCGATGGCCAACATTGTATATGTGGCTAATGGCGACAAGGCGGTTTCCAAGGAATTCTTCGAAGTGTTTTGCGGCGGCTCGACTGCGCGTCTCGATGACTTTCGTCTGCTGGAGCTAGTGCGCAACGGCCGCACACGCAAATTCACATGCAAGCGCGACAAAGGTCATCAACGCGAACTGGAGCTTACTGTGGAAGCAATCAGCAAGAGCGATCCTGCTCCGATTCCATTCAAGGAGCTCGTAGAGGTCACCGAAGCAACGTTCCGCATTGCAGAGGCAATTGGAATCCCGCTCGAACGCGTTGTTGAACCTGAATCGTTCGTTCAGCCAGCATGACCCCGCCCAGCGAGAGTATGCGTGCTCTCATCGAACTTACGTCGCCAGTGAAGCGGATAAGAGTGGCAGGTTGTCCGGTAGACCAGCTTTCCTTCACCGGCGCCGAGTCGGAAATCTGTCGGTGTATCGAAAGGCGGGCTCCGGCACATGTGGTTTTCGTAAACGCAGCCAAGGTCGTCAACTACCGCCGGGACCGTCGTCTGCGCGAAGCGGTTGACCGCGCCGATCTTCTGCTTGCCGACGGAGTCCCAGTCGTGTGGGCTTCACGACTCTTGGGGCGTTCTCTTCCAGGGCGGGTGAACGGCACCGATCTGATGGAGCGAATGGTCAAGGTCGCGGCCGAGCGGGGATACCGTGTGTTTTTTCTGGGCGCACGTAGGCAAGTTCTCAATCGGGCGATTGAAGAGTTCAAGCGGCGCCACCCTGACCTGTTGGTGGCAGGGAGCCGAGACGGGTACTTTCGTCCGGAAGATGAGCAATCAGTAATCGCGGAGATTGTAGCCAGCCGCGCGCAGTTGCTGTTTCTCGCCATAAGCTCTCCCCAAAAGGAAATGTGGGTCGACGACAATCTGCGGCGGCTCGGACCGATCGTTTGCCAGGGCGTTGGTGGCAGTATTGACGTCGTGGCCGGGATAACTCGCCGCGCGCCGATGTGGATGCGGCACAGCGGGTTGGAGTGGTTCTTCCGCTTGCTTCAGGAGCCACGCAGAATGTGGCGACGTTACCTGCAGACAAACAGCTTGTTCCTGCTTGCAGTCTGCGCAGCATTCGTGCGCCGCATGTTAGGTGGGGCAAATCCCGAGCAGCCCTGAGAATCCACGCGGCTGTGTCTCGTAGGCGAGAAAGTCATGACCACAACAGAAGACCGGGTCGTCGTTCAGGCAGGACTGTCCGCATATCCGGAGCAGCCGCCATTCTCTCCAGCGATTGCCTATCCGGAATACGACCTGGGTGGCCCGCTCAGCTCCGAGCCCAATACCTGCTACGACGCAGTGCGCAACTGCTTTCGCCTGGCAGGCCTTCACAGTGCAGCTTTCGAAAGTTCCGCCTGGAACCCGCTCAGTGACCTCATCCACGATGGCGAGTTCGTGTTGTTGAAGCCGAACCTTGTAAAGGAAGTGCATCCCCGCGATGGCCGCGGCTGGCGATATGTCCTGACACACGGAAGCGTCATTCGAGCGGTAGCCGATTACGTTTTCAAGGCGGTCGGGCCGCGGGGGAAAGTAATCATTGGCGACGCGCCGCAGACCGACTCATCGTTCGCCACCATGGTACGCGTGCTCGGATTGGATAGCCTGCGCGACTTCTACACAGCTCGCGGTTTGACCCTGGAGCTCATCGACTTTCGCCTGGAAGAGTGGGTCAACTCGGGAGGCGTCATTGTCGAACGCCACAAGCTTCCGGGCGACCCTCGAGGGTGCGTGGCTTTCGACTTGGGATCTGACAGCGAATTCGCAGACCACGTCGGTGCAGGGAACTATTACGGAGCTGATTACGATCTCGGAGAGGTGAATCGTCACCATTCCGGAGGGCGCCACGAGTACCTCATATCCGGCACTGCGATTGCGTGCGATGTCCTGTTTAGTCTTCCGAAGTTAAAGACTCACAAAAAAGCCGGCATCACAGTCAGCCTCAAGAACCTTGTCGGTGTCAATGGCGACAAAAACTGGCTTCCACACCACACCGAAGGCGCGCGTGCAAACGGAGGAGATGAGCACCCCAATCCCGGCCGCAAACACTTGTTGGAACGTCGAGCGCTAGCGATCCTGCGCAGCTTCTCGATGGCCACCCCTTCCATCGGTACCCTCGTGCACCGTGCCGCGCGCTGGGCTGGGCGTCCCGTTTTCGGTGATACTGAGACGGTTGTCCGCAACGGGAACTGGTGGGGAAACGAAACGATTTGGCGAATGTGCCTCGACCTCAACAAGCTCATCCTCTACGGAACAACGGACGGCACACTGAGATCCCCCTTACCAATGAATCGAAAGCGCCACCTGGCGCTCGTCGACGGAATCATTGCGGGCGAAGGGCGTGGGCCAATGAACCCAGATCCGGTGCCTGCGGGCATATTGCTTTTTGGGGTGCATCCGCCAAGTGTTGATGCTACCAGCGCCTGGCTGATGGGGTTCGACCCGGACAAGATTCCCATCGTAAGGCAGAGCTTCCGCTGTCGAGGCTTTCCCCTGGCAGTGGGGAACTGGCGCGATATAAAAGTGACGAGCAACCGGCCAGACTGGCAGGGCCCTCTTCCCGAGATCGCTGACGAGACGACCTTCCATTTCCAGCCTCACTTCGGCTGGATTGGGCATATTGAACGTGAACCCAGCACTTGTGAGCAACCTCGAATCGATCTACTCCTGTCTTCCGATTCCCCTGCAGCACGCTAGCTGCACTCTGCAGGGTTGGCGCATTCGGTTGGGCCGCTTCGGCGGGGACTTCCCGGTCCTGCGTCGCGAAGTCATGGAGCGAGATTCGTGGAGCGCCGATCGGCTGATCGATTTTCGAAACCAACGTCTACGCGCGTTCGTTCAATACTGCGCATCAATCCCGTTCTACGATCGGCGGTTCCTCGACGCCGGAGTGGATCCCGCCTCAATTCGGGAGCTTGACGATCTCAAGCGCCTCCCGCTGCTCAGCAAAGCTGAGGTTCGCAAGGCGATCAAGGAATTCTCGGGGCTCAGAAGCAAACTGAGTAGCTCTGCCATCGCCGCTCACACCAGCGGCACAACTGGCGCCGGCCTGCGATTTGTCACTACTGAGCGGGCCGTTCGTGAACAGTGGGCTACCTGGTGGCGATACCGCGAACGGTTTGGGTTGCGGCCCGGCATCTGGCAGGCCTACTTTGGAGGACGCTCGATTGTCCCGATCGGTCAGGACCGGCCTCCCTTCTGGCGGTGGAACCCGGCGCTCTCGCAGTGGATGTTCAGTGTCTACCACCTGAGCCCGCAGAATCTCGATTCTTACCTCGAGGAGTTGCGTTCCAGGCAGATTCCCTGGCTGCATGGATATCCTTCGGCATTGGCGCTCCTGGCAGCTCGGGTCCTGGAGCGGGGCCACCTCTTATATCAACCGCGGTGGGTCACGACGGGAGCAGAGAGCCTGCTGCCCCAGCAGAAGGCGCTTCTGCACAAGGCTTTTGGCGTCATCCCGCGTCAGCACTACGGTATGGCCGAAGCCATAGCCAATATCTCGGAGTGCGAAGCCGGAGCACTGCATGTGGACGAAGACTTCGCTGCGGTCGAGTTTCTCCCTTCACTCGGCGGCTCGGGGTTTAAGGTGGTCGGCACGAATTTCACCAACCTTCTTACTCCGCTCTTGCGTTATGAAATCGGAGACATGGTTTCTTTAGGCAAAGCCAGTTGCGAATGCGGTTGCGGGGGCCGCGTGGTGCAGACTATCGACGGCCGGCAGGAAGACTACGTCGTGCTTGGCAACGGCGCCCGTATTGGGCGCCTTGACCACGTGTTCAAGGACATGCTTTCCATTCAGCAAGCACAGATCCACCAGAAACTACCGGGTGCCATCATCGTGTACATTGTGCGCGGTGATGACTACTCACCCGAAGCCGAGCATGCACTGCTGCTCGAACTGCGGCAGAGGCTAGGTCCGGGAATGAAGATCGATATCCAGTACCGCGATACTCTTGAGCGCTCCGGAGCGGGCAAGTTGCGCTTTGTGGTCTCTGACCTTTCCGAGGGAAGCCTACTCTCTCCCGCCGAAAGAAGCGCTAATTGACAGGTATGTTTGCCAATATGCAGTGCGGGGAGCGACTTTTGCAGCCTGGAATGATTTTGTTGCACCCCACTCCGGTACAGGGACGAAGCGCAAAGAAAAGCCCACCGCCCTTTTAGCGCCTACCGACCCTCGGGCCTTCGCCGTCTGTCACCCGTCTCCCACTTATTCCCTTCCGTCAAGCCGCCGCCGCGAGCGGAATGGTCCCCGCTTGCCTGCGTGCGTCGCGCTCAGCTCCCCAGGGCTAATGACACCGAGGACGGTGCACAATGATTCTGCGAAAGAGTGGGGGGCAAAGTGGCGAGCAAATAGACCCGGATGGAGCACACTCACCCATTTTGGAGCACCTGCTCCCATCTGTAAGTTGTCGGGAAGATTGAAGCGGACCAACCGCGGAAAGCTAGCAAGCCGCCGCCTTCAACCTCTGGGCCACCTCCTCGGCGTGGAGATACAGCTTCTCAATGGGGTTTTATTCGGGACCTCATCGCCCCTTCTACCAACTTCTCGATTCCCTTCCGTTGTCGCGGTCATGCCAATTAGAAAAGCGCGCAGAGTTTTCTGTCGATCTGGCCGTAAAGACGATCGCCCTAAACACAGATGACAGTTGAGCCACAGGAGCCGTTCAGGCAAACTAGTGCTCGGTAACGTCCAGGTTCGAAGAAATCCATGAAAAAGCTACGCTTTCTGGTTTCGCTCACCACTGACGATAACGACTACCAGATCGAGCAGGCGGTCCATGCGGAGGAGGCTGCGCGAAAGCTGGGTGCAACCGTGGAAGTCATTTATGCGGAGAACGACGCGATCAATCAGAGCCAACAGTTGCTAAAGATTATCCAAGCCGACAGAGAGTCGCGCCCAGATGCAATCGTGTTTGAGCCGGCGGGTTCCACCGGCCTCCCGCAAGTGGCGCGGGCAGCGGCAGCCGCCGGCATCGCATGGGTCATCCTGAATCGCGATGTGGAATACATCAGTGAACTTCGCTCTGCCTATCAGGTCCCAGTTTTCTCACTCACCTCAGATCACGAAGAAGTCGGGAAAGTCCAAGGCAAACAGATCGGAGCGCTGGTGCCTCCAGGCGGTTCGATTCTATACATCCAAGGCCCTGCAGGGAGCGACGCTGCACAACAACGCACCGAGGGCATGCAGAAAACCAAGCCAAGCAGCATCCAGGCGCGCATGGTCCGCGCCCAATGGACCGAGGGAAGCGCACACCAGGCGGTAAGTGCTTGGCTCCGGCTGTCGACCTCGAGGGGTCTCCACCTGGATGCCATCGTTGCCCAGGACGATTCGATGGCGATGGGGGCCAGGAAGGCGTTCCAGGAGATCACAAATCTGGAGCAACGGGATCGCTGGCTCGGTCTGCCATTTACGGGTTGCGATGGGATGCCAAAAACGGGCCAGGCCTGGGTTCGCAATGGACTGTTAACAGCCACAATTGTGATCCCGGCAAATACCGGACTCGCGCTGGAGATGCTTGCCAAGGCGATTCGCTCCGGGATGATGCCCGCGGAACGAACCACTACAGAAGTGCGCTCTTATCCGACGATCGAAGACCTCCCGATTAAGCGCGGACAACCTCGGCGTTAGCGAAAAGGCAAGCATAGAACTGCGCCCTACGAGGAGCTTCCCGTGGCGTTTCGCTTCCCGCGTGTCCGAGTCGCTCCGTTCATCTCAACACGGTTTCTACCGGATTTCTTGGCACGATAAAGTGCTTGGTCCGCCGCTTTGATCACATCATTCGGATGAGCGTTCTTTTCATCTTGTCGAGCGACTCCGATGCTCACCGTAATTCTCAAACCTGTCGAAGCCGCCAAACGAACTGATCTGACTCGACGACCCGACGGCCGCTTGCTGCGAGAGACGGACCGGCGGTCGGTCCCCCTAGCGCGAGCGCGACGGTCGGCACCACGCAAACGGAATGGGGAAGATTCAATAAGAGCTCGCAAGTTTTCGAGGTCGGGCAGAACCTCTTGAGCAGAGCATCCAGGAAAGAGAATACAAAATTCTTCACCACCAACACGGTATAC
>Ga0307478_10000598_pt1 | contig 35850 bp, 35 predicted proteins | sample atmos_gasesECM4C_2_FD_203713 | JGI IMG/M metagenome (GOLD analysis project Ga0307478, IMG submission 203713) | Hardwood forest soil microbial communities from Morgan-Monroe State Forest, Indiana, United States - atmos_gasesECM4C_05 | ecosystem: Environmental > Terrestrial > Soil > Temperate...
TGGCGTGACGCGTTCAGCAAGCGAGGGCAAAGGCGAGCAAAATTACGGCAAACGGACAGAGTGCCTGAACCGTTGACCGGACAGAGTCACTGACCCACGACATGGGGAGGAATGATCGCTATCCTTCTCGGAACCAGCTATGGATCCGCCGTTCCCGTCGCCCGCTTCGGTTCCAAGGACGCCCGCCGACGACCGGGGCTTCTACCGCTCGGCCCCGCGCACCCGCCTACTCGGTTTCCTCGCGCCTGGCGCCTATGAGCTGTGGTGGCTGTGGCAGCTCTTCGCCTTCACCAGGCGCGAGCGCTTCCCGCAGGCGCGGGCCTTCTGGTGGATTCTGATTCCGTTCTACGGGCTGTACGTCATCTACCAGCAGTTCGACGACCTGAAGAAGGGGCTGCAAGCCCTTTCTTCGCCGGTCAGGTTCAGCGCCGCCGGCGCGATCTCGCTGTTCATCGCCTCCGTGGTGGCCGGGAGCGCGTCGAACCGGGGCAGCGGGCTTGCCGTGCTCGGATTCTTCGTTCTGAGCGGCGTGTTCTTCGCGGCCGTCGCTTTCAGCGTCCAGCGAGCGGCCAACGCCTACCAGGACGTCCGGTACCCGGGTCGTCAGCTGCGTGGCATGACGACTGGTGAGGTCATCGCCACCGTCATCGGGGTGATCGTCTTCGCGCTCGCCATCCTCGGAAGCCTGGCGGGTGGCTGACGATGCCAACGATCCGCTTCCAAGTGACCACGGCGCTTCCGCCCGACCGCGTTCTCGGGACGCTCATCGACTTCAGCGATCGCCGGCCGCTCATGTGGCCGAACATCGACACCTCGCACTTCCGTGTGCACGGGCAGGGTCCCGATTGGGCCGATGTGACGGAAGGCAACGTGCTGGCCTGGGAACGCAACCGCTACGATTGGAACGCGGCGGCCGGCGAGGTATCGGTCCGCGCACTCGAGTCGGATGCCTGGGCTCCGGGTAGTCGCTGGCAGTACAAGCTGCTTCCAACACCCACGGGCGGCACCCGGATCGACGTCACCGCGGTGCGGACTCCTCGGAGCCTCCGCGGCCGGCTGATCGCCATGGGCCTTCCGATCTTCGGTCGCCGCGTCCTCAAGTCGGACATGGAAAAGGTCCTCGAGCGGCTCGGCCGAGGACCCGCCACGGAATAATCGCAGACGGCGATCGGCGCCAAACCGGTCGCGGCCTCGTTATGCTGTGAGCCGGCGTTAAAGATCGAGGAGGGGATGCGCGTGGGAGGCCTGCCCGCCCAGGCAAGGGTCGTCGTCATCGGTGCGGGGATCGTCGGCAACAGCATGGCCTATCACCTTGCCTGCCAGGGGTGGAAGGACATCGTGCTGGTCGACAAAGGAACGCTGCCCAATCCCGGAGGCTCGACCGGCCACGCGTCGAATTTCATCTTTCTCACCGACCACTCCAAGGAGATGACGCTCTTTACGCTGGACAGCGTAAGGCAGTACAAGGAGCTTGGCGTCTTCACGCAGAGCGGGGGCATCGAGGTGGCCCGCACCGCCGAGCGCGTCGAGGAGCTGAAGCGCCGGATGGCCTCGAGCAAGGCCTGGGGCATCGACGCGGAGTTACTGACGCCGGCCGAGGTCAAGCGGCTCGTGCCCTACATCAATGAGGAGATCATCCTTGGCGGCTTCAGCACGCCCGGGATCGGCACGGTCGATTCGCTGCGTGGTGGCACGCTAATGCGCGAGAAAGCGCAGGCGATGGGGGCGTTGACCGTGGCGCCCGGCACCGAGGTCACCGGCATCGATGTTGAAAACGGCCGTGTGCGCCGCGTTCGGACGGACAAGGGAGACATCGAAACCGAGACCGTGGTCATCTCCAGCGGTATCTGGAGCCCGCGTCTTGCGCGGATGGCCGGCGCGTCGATACCGCTGAGCCCCGCGGTGCACCAGATGATCAGTGTCGGTCCGGTGCCGCTCTTTGCCGACACCGTCGGCGAGATCAAGTACCCGATCATCCGCGACATGGATACCAACGGGTACGAGCGCCAGCACGGCGGCGACCTCGAGGTCGGCTCGTACGACCACCGTCCGATCCTGTGGGATCCGGACGACATCCCGTCGATCGGCCAATCCAAGCTGTCGCCGACCGAATTGCCCTTCACCAAGGAAGATTTCGACGAATCGCTGGAGCATGCGCTCGAGCTGGTCCCCGACATCCTCGGCGACCCGAACGTCGGCATTCGCCACGCGATCAATGGGCTCCTGTCGCTCACGCCCGATGGGTTGCCGCTGCTCGGGGAGACGGCGGAAGTCAAGGGCCTGTGGTCGGTGGCGGCGGTCTGGATCAAAGAGGCCCCTGGCATTGCCCGCTGCGTCGCCGAGTGGATGACGTCGGGAGTCCCGGAGATCGACCCCTCCGGATCGGACATCGCCCGGTTCTACGACCACCAGAAAACTCGCGAACACATCCGCGGGAGGAGCGCCGAGGGGTTCAACAAGACCTACGGCATCGTCCATCCCCGCGAGCAGTGGGACTCCAATCGGCGCGTGCGGCTCAGCCCGTTCTACGAGCGCGAGAAGGCGCTCGGCGCGGTCTTCTTCGAAACCGCCGGGTGGGAACGTCCCAACTGGTACGCCTCGAACAAGCCGCTGCTTGATGAGTACGGCGAACGGGTGATGCCCCGCCGCTACGAGTGGGATTCACGCTGGTGGTCGCCGATCATCAACGCGGAGCATCTCGCGATGCGTGAGCGGGTTGGTATGGTCGACCTTTCGGCCTTTGCCGTTTTCGACATCGCCGGCACCGGCGCGCTCGATTACATGCAGAAGATGTGCGTGGTGCAGATGAACCTTCCAGTCGGGCGCGTCATCTACACCTCATTGCTGAACACGGCGGGCGGGATCAAGGCCGACCTGACGGTGATGCGTCTCGGGACCAATCATTTCCGCGTCGTCACCGGCGGCGCCGACGGGATGCGGGATCGCAAGTGGTTCACGGACCACCTCCCCGACGACGGCGCCGTCCAGCTCACCGACCTGACGTCGAGCTGGGCGACGATCGGCGTGTGGGGCCCGCGGGCCCGCGACCTGCTGCAAGCGATCACCGACGATGACGTCTCGAACGAGGGCTTTCCTTTCGGAACCTGCCGTTTCATCGACCTCGGCCCGGTGCGCGCGCTCGCCTCCCGGATCTCCTACGTTGGCGAGCTGGGCTGGGAAATCTACGTGCCCTTCGAGCAAGGGGCGCGGCTCTGGGACGCGATCTGGGAGGCGGGCCAGCCGCATCGGATCGCGCCGGTCGGCATCGGCGTCTACGGCACCACCGGCCGGCTGGAGAAGTGCTACCGCGCTTATGGCAACGAGCTGGAGCAGGAGTTCACCCTTGTGGAGACCGGTCTTGCGCGGCCTCAGGTCAAGCCGCAGGACTTCATCGGCAAGGAGGCGTATGTCAAACAACGCGCCGAGCCGCCCGCGGTCACACTCTGCACGCTGACGATCGACGACAACACCTCGCGATCGGGATTCAAGCGGTTCATGATAGGGCGAGAGCCCGTGCTGTCGGCGAAGGGCGAGCGCCTCATCGACCGGCACGGACGCGGCTCATATGTGACCAGTGCGGGATCGGGCCCTTCGGTTGGCAAAACCATCATGATGAGCTTCCTCCCGCCGGAGCAGGCCAAGGCCGGCACCAGGCTCGCGGTCGAATATTTCGGCGAGCAGTACCCTGCGACCGTCGCGATCGTCGGCCCCACGCCACTGTTCGACCCGCAGAACACTCGCGTCCGGAGCTGACCGGGCCGCCGATGAATGTCCTGGTCTGCGTCAAGCGCGTTCCCGCCACCGCAGGCCAGATCACGCTGACCCCCGACGGCCAGGAGATCGACACGCGCTACCTTGGGTTTACCGTGAGTCCCCACGAAGAATGCGCCGTCGAGGAGGCGGTTCGCCTCATCGAAAAGCACGGTGGGAGCTCGACCGTGCTGACCCTGGGACCCGAGGCTGCCGTCGATCAGCTTCGTGACGCGATGGCGCTCGGTATCGAACGGGCCATGTTGCTGGAAACCGATGGTCGCGAGTGGGATCCCGTCGCGACCGCTGCGGCGATCGTGGAGGCGATCGAGGCCGAGCGCGTCGCCGGCAGCGTTTACGACCTGGTGATGTTCGGGAATGAGTCAGCCGACAGTGCGGGCTACCAGGTGGGGATCCGCGTTGCCGACGCCCTCGATCTTCCATGTGTCACGGGGATCAAGGCCCTGGAGATCACCGACGGCCGTGCGACGGTTCGGCGCCAGACGGAGTCCGGCTGGGAGGTCGCCGAGGTGGCGCTGCCCGCCGTGCTGACGGTGAAGGAAGGGATCAACCTGCCGCGCTACCCGTCGCTTCCCGGGCGGCTGAAGGCGAAGAAGAAAGAGATCGAGCGCGTCAAGCCGCAGTGGAAGGATGGCGGGCTCGAAAAAATCCGGCTCAGATTGCCAGTGCAGGTCGGGCACACCGTAGAGATCCTCGGCCAGGATGGTGACGCGGGCGCGCAAGTGGTCGCGCTCTTGCAGCGCTTGCGGCTGCTCTGAGCATGGTCCTTACTTTTATCGAACACGCCGCCGGAGCGCCAACCATGCTGTCCCTCGAGGTGCTCACCATGGCCGGACGGCTCGCGAAGGAGAGCGATCAACCGCTCGAGGCGGCAGCGATCGGTCCAAGGGGAGCAGCGACCGCAGGAATCCTTTCGTCGTACGGCGTCAGCACGCTGCATGTGGCAGATGATCCGCGCCTGGCGGAATACGCGCCGGCGGCGTGGGCGCACACCGTCGCCGACCTAGCCGATCAGGTCCAGCCCTCGGTCATCATCGGAACGGCAAGCGACCGCGGCGGCGAAGTCATGGCCCACGTCGCAGCCCGAATGCAGTTGCCGATGGCCGCCAACTGCACCGAGATCGCACCCGGGGATCCGTTCACGGTGACGCGTCAGCGCTGGGGTGGCAGCTTGCTCGAGGAGGCGCGCCTCAAGGGCCGCGTCAAGCTGTTGACGCTCGCGCCCCATGCCCTCACGGCCCAGGCGTCAGCCAGCCGTTCCGAGGTCACGACTCGCGCGTTTACGGCCGCTCTGGAGGACAAGGACTTCCGAGTGCGCCTCGTGCCCCAGGTGGAGGCCGATACCGGAAAGGTTTCCCTGGCGCAGGCCCGCGTCGTCATTGGTGGCGGGCGCGGCGTCGGTAGCGCCGAAGGCTTTGCCTCGTTGGAGGAACTGGCGGACCTGCTCGGCGGCGCGGTCGGCTGCTCGCGTGCCGTGACGAGCCTGGGCTGGCGGCCACACAGCGACCAGGTCGGCCAGACCGGGACTCGGATCGCGCCCGATCTCTACGTGGCGTGCGGAATCAGCGGCGCCATCCAGCACATGGTCGGCTGCCGTGCTTCCAAGCACATCCTGGCCATCAATACCGATCCGGCCGCGCCGATCGTGTCGCAGGCCGACTACGCCGTGATCGGCGATGTGCAGAAAGTGGTCGGCTCGGTCAACGCCGAGATCCACAGGGCGAAGGGCAGCTGACGGCCTGCCCTCAGGAACGCTGCCCCAACAGAGAGCCGTAAAGGCGCCAGCTACCCGGCAGTCCTTTCAAGACTCGGTCGCCAAGGTCGCGGAAGGCGCCGTCGTCAGGGTTGCCCAGTGTCTCGTGAACGACCTGCGAGATCACGATCTCATTTGGTCCGGCCGTTGCCATCACCCGCGCGGCCGCGATCACCGCGACGCCGCTGACCTTCTCGCCGCGTAGCTCGCATTCTCCCGCGTGAAGTCCGAAACGACTATCGAGATCGAGTTCGTGCAAGCGATCCCGAATCCACTGGGCCGACCGCAGCGCCTCAGCAGGTCGATCGAAGACGGCGAAGAACCCGTCGCCGGCCGTGTCCATCTCACTGCCCTTAAAACGCCGCAACCCGCGCCTGACCGTCGCCCGGTAGGCGGTGAGCGCATCGCGCCAGCGCGCATCGCCCATCGCGACCGCGCGCACCGTTGAATCGCAGATGTCGGTGAAGAGGAGGGTTAACGTGGCGCGCGGAGGAAGGAGACGATCGACGACGGGACGGATACGGCGTTGCAGCGGCCCGAAGGCGACGGCGGCCGCCACAATCAGCGGGATCGTCATGACGTCGGAAGAGTGGCCAGTGACCGCCTCGATGGTTCGCTTCGAGAGCGCGCTGAGGCCGGCAAACGCGATAACCAGCAGGGCCGTCGCCGAGCCATACAGGATGGTGCGGTTCACGACCAGGTCGATGTCGTACAGCCGGAATCGGATCATCGCGATACCAAAGAGCACTGCCGACGCGACGCTGGCCAGCTGCACCACGATGTCGGCCGTGGTGGCGAGCACCTGGTTGTGGGTTCCAAACTCGACGAACGACCATAGGGCGTAAGCGGCAATGATGAGGGCTAATCCGTAGAAGATCCATTTCGTCTGCCGTCGTTCGATCGGAGACGACACGCGGCGCAATCGAAATGCCTGCGCGCCAAGACCCGAGAAGAGGAAGACCACCAGTGCCAGCTGCCAGACGCCGCGAGCCACCACCGGATCGATAGCGGTGACGACCGTGCCGGCGGCCGCCCAGAGGGCGAACACCGCGACCACCCAGCGGCTCCAGCCAGGGACGAAGCGTCCGTTAGGAAAGGTGTAAAGCACCGTAAGGATCGCAATCAGGGCGAGCTTGATCGCGATCCGAGTTGGAGGCGACCACGGGTCAGAGAGCGATAGCGAGCTCCACGGGCCGGCAATGGCGCAGCCGAATAGCACCGCCTCGATCGAGGCGAAGAGACCGAACCAATCCCGCGAACGGTGGCGCAGGATGACCGCCGCCACCGCGGCGCTTGCCAGGGGGACCGCCAGGGCAGCGGCGATGTCGACGTTCACCAGCAGGCGGGGCGGAAGCTCACGCGTGCCATTTTTGGGCGCCTTCGCGAGCATGGCGTCCACCCAATGGGGCACCGCATGGACGAACGTGGCAACCGCCAGGAGAAGGACCGCCAGGAAGGCAATGCGAGCCGCCCGCAACCGCCAGCCACTCAACGTGGCCACCGTTCCGATCGCCATCGTCTCTGAGCTTAAGTTGCAGCCGCTGCCCGGAACCGATGGCTGGCTTTGGGGCCTTGCCTGGCGGTCTTAACCGGCGTATATTTGGTTGTGCGATGAGCACCGGTTTCGCCACGCGCAACAGAGTGCAGTCGCTGGATCGGGCCCTGGAGATCCTCAAGCTCCTCGGAACCGAGCCGGAAATGCGGGTGACCGACCTCGCCCGGCGGCTCGAGGTGCACAAGTCGACCGTCTTCCGGCTGTTGTCGACCCTCGAGGAGCACGGCCTGGTGGAGCAGAACCCCAGCACCGAGAAGTACCGGCTCGGATATGGACTCGTGCGGCTGGCAGGCTCCGTCGTCGCCGAGGTGGATCTTGCCCGCGCCTCACGCCCCGTGCTCGAGGAACTCGCCCTCCGAACCGGCGAGACGGTCAACCTCGCCATCCTCCAGGGGAACCAGGTGATCAACATCGATCAGATCGCCGCCCCCAACCAGGTCGTGAACGTGAACTGGGTTGGCAAGCAGACGCCACTGCACGCTACCTCGAATGGCAAGGTGTTGCTCGCCTATCTTCCCGAGGCGGAGCGTCACCGGCTCCTCGCCGACACGCTGCCACGACTGACCTCCCGCACGATCACCGATGCACGGACGCTCGAGAAGCAGTTGCGCCGCGTGGTCGACGACGGCTATGCCTTCACCCTCGAAGAACTCGAGATCGGATTGAATGCCGTCGCCGCGCCGGTGCGGGCGGCCGACGGACGGGTCCAGGCCGCGGTCAGCGTCGCCGGACCCTCGTACCGCGTGACCCCGCAGCGGCTGAACGATTTGGGCGAGGTGACAAAAGAGGCGGGTGAGGCGATCTCACAACGGATGGGCTACATCCCAGGAGGAGGCGAGGCATGAGTCGGGAAGAGGAGATTCGACAGGAACTTTTCGATCACACCCTGAATGGGCATGCACCCGAAGTGAAGGCGCTGACCGAGGAAGCGCTGAAGCTCGGCATGGATCCGATGGACATCCTATTCAAGGCGCTGATCCCATCGCTGGAGGAAGTTGGTCGCCGGTTCGAGAAAGGGGACTTCTTCGTTCCCGAGATGCTGATCGCGGCGCGTGCTATGCAGGGGGCGCTCGTCATCCTGCGACCGCTGATTGCTGAGACCGGTGCCAAACCGATCGGGAAGGTCGTGATCGGCACGGTCAAGGGCGACATCCACGACATCGGGAAGAACCTCGTCATCATCATGCTCGAGGGCGCCGGCTTCGAGGTGGTCGACCTCGGCGTCAACTGTCCGCCGGAAAAATTCGTCGAGGCGGTTCGAGTCAACGAGCCGCACATCGTCGGTTTCTCGGCGTTCCTCACCACGACCATGCCGATGTTCAAGGTCAATATCCAGGCGTTGGAGAAGGCCGGCCTGCGCGAAAAGGTTGCGGTCATGGTGGGCGGCGCCCCGGTCACCGAGGAGTACGCCAAGCTCGCCGGCGCGGATCATTACTCGCCCGACGCCTCGATCGCCACCCGCATGGCGAAGCAGATCGTCGGCGCCGCGCAAGCCGCAGAGAATGCGGCGCTCACCCAGGCGGTCGAGCTCATCGATAAGACGCTGAAGAAGGGCTAGGACGGTGCGCGTGGTCGAGCGGCTGGTGCTTGCCATCGAAAAGCCTCTCAAGGAGGCGATCTGGGACTGCCGCATGTGCGGCCAGTGCATCCTCCACTCGACCGGACTGAGTTGCCCGATGCGCTGCCCGAAGAATCTGCGCAACGGGCCCTGCGGCGGTGTGCGCGCGAACGGCAATTGCGAGGTCTTTGCGGACAAGCGTTGCGTCTGGGTCGAAGCGTGGGAGGGCTCGCAACGGTTGCCAGCGTTCAAAGGGCACATCGAGCATCTGCAAAAACCTGTCGACTGGCAGCTGCAGGGCAGCTCGTCGTGGATCAACCTGGTCAACGGTCGGGACCGGGTGGCGCCAAAAGGATGGGAGGGCGATGGCCACGCCTAGCCGGCTTGCCGAACTGCTGCGAGCCGGCCGCTTCGTGGTCACGGCCGAGCTGTCCTCCAGCAACAGCGCCGATCCGGAAGCGACCTGGCGGCGGGCGGAAGTGCTGCGGGGATCGGTCGACGCCATCAACTGCACCGACAACACCGGTGCGCACGTCCACCTGTCGTCGCTGGCCGCGTCTCATCTCCTTGTTGAGAAGGGGCTCGAACCCATCATGCAGCTAACCGTCCGGGACCGAAACCGGCTGGCCCTGCAGGCGGACCTGCTCGGCGCTGCGGCGCTCGGCGTTCGCAACCTGGTGTTGATGAGCGGCGACGACGTGACGGCCGGCGATCATCCCGAGGCGCGCCGCATCTATGACATCGATTCCATGCAGCTCATCGAGGTTGCCGCTGCCATGCGCGATCGCGGTACCTACCTGAGTGGTCGAAGGCTCGAGCAGGCTCCGTCATTCTTCATCGGTGCCGTCGAGAATCCCTTCGCGCCACCGCTCGAGTTTCGTCCGCTACGGCTGCAGAAGAAAGTGCGGGCGGGCGCCGATTTCATTCAAACCCAGCTCGTCTTCGACATGGCCCTCTTTGCCCGCTTCATGGCCGCGGTCGCCGACCTCGACCTGATCGGCAAGGTCTTCATCGTTCCGTCGATCGGAATTCCCCGTTCGGCGCGCGGCGCCAATTTTATGCGCGAGAAGGTTCCAGGACTCCACGTGCCGGAATCGCTGGTCTCCAGGCTCGAAAAGACCCCACCAGCCCGTCAGGCGGAGGAGGGCATCAAGATCGCCGTCGAACTGGTGAACGCGGTGCGCGAGATCCGCGGCGTGAGCGGCGTGCACCTGATCGGCATCAAATGGGAGGAGGGCGTGGTCCAGGTCGCGGAGGCGGCGAGCCTGCTGCCCCGGCCGACCCTCAGCCCACTCGTCACCGCTGGAGGTCGCGGCTGATGGAGACGGTGCTCCGCTCGCGCTCGCGTGAAGTCGTCGTCTCCGGCGACCGTCCCTTTGTCATGATCGGCGAGCGGATCAACCCCACCGGCCGCAAGGTGCTCGCCGCCGAGATGAGAGCCGGCGTGATGGATCGGGTGAAGGCCGACGCGATCGCCCAGGTCGAAGCTGGCGCGCAGATGCTCGATGTCAATGCGGGCGTGCCCATGGTGGATGAGCCGGCGCTGCTGGTGGCGACGATCAAGGCCGTCAGCGACGTGACCGACGTCCCGATCTGCATCGACTCGTCCGTGATCGAGGCGCTCGAGGCGGCGCTGGCTGCCTATGAGGGGAAGGCCCTCGTCAACTCCGTGACCGCCGAGGACGAGCGCATGGATCGGATCCTGCCGGTGGTCAAGAAATACGGCGCAGCCGTCATCGGGATGAGCAACGACGAAACCGGGATCACGATGGTGCCGCAGGAGCGGGTGGAGATTGCTCGCCGCATCATCGAGCGCGCAGCCTACTACGGCATCCCTGCAGAGGACGTCATCATCGACCCGATCGCGATGACGGTCGCCGCCGATCCGCAGGCCGGCCTGATCACGCTCGAGACGATGCGATTGATCAAGGAGCAACTGGGCAACAACATGACCTGCGGCGCCTCGAACGTGTCGTTCGGTCTGCCCGACCGGCACATCCTCAACGCCGCGTTCTTTTCGGTCGCGATGCATGCGGGACTCACCTGCGCCATCACCAACCCACTCGTCACGGAGGTACGCAAGGCGGTGCAGGCGTCCGACTTGCTGCTCGGCCACGACGAGTACGCGATGCGCTGGATCTCCGCCTTCCGGGCCGATCAGAAGAAGGCGGTGGCGGCTCCATGATTCAGAGGAAGCTCGAGGTGGTCTACAGGCCCTTCGACAAGACGACCCGGGTGCCGCCGGGGACCACGCTCTTCAGTGCGGCGCACTGGATCGGGTTGCCAATCGATTCGACCTGCGGCGGCCGCGGCACCTGCGGCAAGTGCAAGGTCCAGGTCCTCGAGGGCGGCGCGGAGATCACGACCGCGGACCGAAAGCAGCTTCGGGCCGCCGAACTCGAAGAGGGCTGGCGCCTCTCGTGCCAGGCCAAGGTCTACCAGGACACCATGGTCACGGTGCCGGAACTCATGCGGGTCCCCAAGGCCGCCACCATGGGCGTGAATCGCCTGGTCTTGCTGGACCCGAACGTGCGCAAAGTCTTCGTCGAGCTCAGCGAACCAACCCTGGAAGACCAGCGCAGCGACGTGGAACGGCTGCGCGACGCGTTGACGGCCGAGGGTTTCGACATGAAGGTCGATCTTCAGGCGCTGCGCACCCTGCCGGGTCTGCTCCGCAGCGCCGAATTCAAAGTGACCGCCGTGCTTGGGGGCGACCATCTGATTGCGGTCGAGCCCGGTGATTCACGCGAGGAGTGCTACGGCGTTGCCTTCGATCTCGGGACCACCACCGTGGTCGGCACCTTGATGAACCTGCGCACCGGCATGGCGGAAGCAGTGCGCTCGACGCTGAACGGCCAGGCGCCGTTCGGCGCCGACGTGATCTCCCGGATCAGCCATGGGATGCAGGGCGACCAGGCGAAAATCGAATTGCGCGAGGCGATTCAACGCACGATGAACACGATCCTGGCCGAGCTGTACGAAGCCGCCGCCGTGGCCCGCGATCGCGTCTACGAGATGGTCATTGTTGGCAACGCGACGATGCTGCACCTGCTGTTTGGTATCGATGCCACACCCATCTCGATGATGCCCTTTACGCCCGCCTTTCGCGAGCCGCTCTACCTCCCGGCTCGTGATGCCGGGCTCGACATTCATCCCGGCGGCTACGTCCAGACGCTCCCCGTCATCGGGGCGTATGTGGGCGCTGACATCATCGCCGGCGTGATTGCCACCGGTCTGGCACGTGAAGACAAACTGCGGGTCTTCGTCGATGTCGGCACCAACGGGGAGATCGTGCTCGGATCGGCGAAGCGTGTGCTGTGCACCGCCGCTCCCGCTGGACCGGCGTTCGAAGGCAGCCAGATCCGGTGTGGTATGCGGGCGACCGACGGCGCCATCGAGGGCGTGACCTTGACCGACCATGTCGAGCTTCAAGTGATCGGTGGCGATATCACGCCGAAGGGGATCTGCGGGTCGGGGCTCGTCGATACCGTGGCGCAACTGCGGGTCGTCGGGCTGCTCGATCCATCGGGTCGGATGCGAAGCCGCGAGGAGGTCCCGGAACACCCATTGTCCGACCGGCTGATCAACGTCGACGGTGTTCGCGCTTTCCTCCTGGCTGAGGGCGTCTACCTGAGCCAAAAGGACGTGCGCGAGCTGCAGTTCGGAAAGGGCTCGATCGCCACCGGCATCAAGGTGCTGATGGACGTGATGGGGGTCAAGACGGCGGACCTGGACGAGGTCTTGCTCGGCGGCTCCTTCGGGTCGTATCTGAACCCGGAGAGCGCGAAGATCATCGGGCTTGTGCCGCCGGTGGATGTGGACCGCATTCTGTCGGTGGGCAACACCGCCGGCGAGGGCGCCAAGATGTCGTTGCTGTCCTTTCGCGAGAGGCAGATCGCCTTCGAGCTCCCGGACAAGATGGAATACGTCGAGCTCTCGGGTCGGGCGGACTTCAACGACTCATTCGTTTCGGTGCTGCAATTCGCCGAGCTCGAGGCGCTCCGATGAGTAAGACAGCGCTCCTGATTTGCGGTGCCCTCGGGAAAGAGGTCAAAGCCATCGTCGATGGGCACGGCTGGGATGTCGACGTCTACGGCGTGCCGGCCATGCACCACTTCTATCCGAAGAAGATCGTCGAGGCGGTCGAGCGCCGGCTGGCGGAGCTCGCGCCGCGGTATCGGCAGGTCGTCGTGGTCTACGGCGATTGCGGCACCGCCGGCGCGCTGGATCCAGTTGCGGCGCGGTACGGTGCCGTCCAGCTGTCCGGGCCGCACTGCTACGAGATGTTCGCGGGAGCCGACTTCGCGCGGATCGCGGACGAGCGGCCGGCGACCTTCTTCCTCACGGATTGGCTGGTCAGAAATTTCGAGCGCGCCGTCGTTCGCGGCCTCGGCCTCGACCGATACCCGGAGCTGAAGCCGGTGTACTTCCAGAACTACACCGACCTGCTCTACCTGGAGCAGTTCGCTGACGAGCGCCTTGTCGACAAGGCGCGGGAGATCGCGGAGTACCTGGGTCTCCCGCTGGAGGTTCGGCACACCGGACTCAACGCGCTCGAGACACGGCTCGCCAAATTGGTCGAGGCGGCCTGATGGCGAAATACCAGGTGATGTTCTGGAAGCACATCCCGGCCCACGTCAAGGCCTGGGACGAGCAGGCAGAGGTGAAGCGCCTCCTGCCCGACCGTTTCCAGGCGGCCATCGACGCCTACGCGATGAAGGACGGGTCGACGGACATGGACGCCTATCTCGAAGGCTGGCGCTGGAGCGACACGCAGGAGCGTCCTGGTTCGGCGGAGGACGTCGCGAGCGGCATCGTGGCCGAATTGGATGCCGCAAATCCGCGATCGGCGTTGATGCGCCCAGCTCCGGAGAACGCATGAGCCAGACCGCAAGGACCATCGATGCGCGTGAGCCGCGTCAACTGCGACCGATCATGGACGTCGGCAAAACGTTCGGGTTGCTGGAGTCCGAACTCATTTCCTACGGACCGTACAAGGCGAAGATCCATCTCGATGCCCTGAAACGGCTGGAGAACCGGCCCGACGGCCGCCTCGTCGTGGTCACCGCGATCACTCCAACGCGGGCAGGAGAGGGGAAGACCACGAGCGCCATCAGCCTGACGCAAGGGCTGGGCCGGATCGGCACCAGGGTTGCTCTCTGTCTGCGCCAACCGTCGACCGGGCCGCTGTTTGGCATCAAAGGCGGCGGGACCGGCGGCGGCATGGCCCAGATCGTGCCGATGGAGGAGATCAACCTGCACTTCACCGGCGACATCCATGCCGTCGAAGCGGCGCACAACCTACTCGCGGCCGTCATCGACGCCGCACTCTTCCATGGCCAGCTCGAGATCGGACCGAGCTTCATCACCTGGCCGCGCACCCTCGACGTGAACGACCGCGCCCTGCGGCACATCGTCACCGGCCTCGGCGGCGACGAGCACGGAATCACTCGGGAGTCGAGCTTTATCATTGCCGCGGCGTCGGAAATCATGGCGATCCTCGCGCTCGCCAGCGACCTCGGAGACCTTCGACAACGGATCGGCCGAATCATCGTCGCGCAGCGTAAGGACGGCAGCTTCATCACCGCCGAGGATCTGCGTGTGGCGGGCGCCATGACGGTGCTGCTCAAGGACGCCCTCCTCCCGAACATCGCGCAGACGATGGAGGGCCAGCCCGCGCTGGTCCACGCCGGCCCCTTCGGCAACATTGCCCACGGCAACAACTCGCTGCTCGCCGATCAGATCGCGCTCAAGCTGGCGGACGTCGTCGTGACGGAGGCAGGCTTCGGTTCCGACCTTGGACTCGAGAAATTCGCCCACATCGTGGCGCGCTATGGCCACCTCCGGCCGTCCGCGGCGCTGGTCGTCGCCACCGTGCGCGCGCTGAAGTCACACGGCGGCGTCCCGCTTGCGAAGCTCGGCGCCGAGGACCTCGAGGCCTTGAAGCGCGGTGCTGAGAATCTCGCCGCCCACATCGATATCGTCAAGGCCTTCGGCATGCGGTCTGTTGTCGGTGTCAATCGCTTTCCGACCGATACCGACCGCGAGCTTGACCTCTTGACCCAGCTCGCCAGGGACTTCGGTGCCGACGCCGCCGTCGTGAACGATGGCTTTACCAATGGCGGCGAAGGCGCCGTCGAATTGGCCGAGGCCGTCCTCGCGACCACGCAGAAGGCGAGCAACTTCGCGCCGCTGTACTCGCCCGACACCCCAATCCGCGAGCAGATTCAGACGCTCGCTCGGCGCGTCTACGGAGCGGCCGACGTGGAGTTCCTGCCGGAATGTCAGAAGCGCATCGACTGGCTAACCGAGCGGGGCATGGGAACGCTGCCGGTGTGCATGTCGAAGACCCACCTCTCCCTCTCGCATGACCCGGCGTTGAAAGGTCGCCCCCGCGGCTTCACCCTGCCGGTCCGCAACGTCTATCCGTCCGCCGGCGCCGGCTTCGTCGTGGCCCTGGCCGGCGATATCCAGCTAATGCCGGGGCTTGGCAAAGAACCGGCCTACACGCGAATCGACATCGAGCCAAGCGGACAGATCACCGGCCTGACCTAGCTCGGCCTGGGGATCCGCTCGGCGAGTTCTCGAGCCACCGCGAGGATGACATCGACATCGCGTTCCGTCGTGCGCCAGTTCGAGATCGCCGGGCGGAATGCGACCTTGCCCGCGTACACGGTCGTGCCGAAGTACACGCGCCCATCCGCGATGATCGCCTCACCGAGCCGGCGATTGACATGGTCGAGGTCGGTGTCTCGGATTGCATCCGGGTGATAGCGAAAGCAAACCACGTTCAATCGCGGTTCCTCCAGCAATTCGAAGTCGGATGAGGCGCGAATCTGGTCGCCGAGACGACTGGCGAGGGCAATATGCCTCTCGATCATCTCTCTGTATCCACTGCGACCGTATGCGGCTAGGGTCGCCCATACCGTCAGCGACCGGGCGCGCCGCGACATCTCCGGGCCGAGGTAGAGAAAGTCGGGGTGATCGGCCTCGGTTGCTGGGAAGTACGGAGCGCCCATGCCGAAGACTTCGTTGAGCAGGCGCCCATCGCGCACAAAGGCAAATCCGCAGTCGTAGGGAACGTTGAGCCACTTGTGCCCGTCGGCGATGGCGGAATCGGCCAGCTCGATGCCGCTGGCCAGCTGCGACGTGATCGGGGAAACGCGAGCGAACAGGCCGAAAGCGCCGTCGACGTGCAACCACGCATGGTGCCGTCGCGCGAGCTCCGCCATAGCTGCGACCGGATCGAACCCACCGGCATTGACCTCGCCAGCCGTCGCGATGACGATGGCGGGGGCGCCGTTTAGTGCTCTGAGCTCGCGGTCGAGTGCCGGGAGATCGAGCCGACCGGCCGCATCGCCACTCAATATCCGCATGGTGTCATGGCCAATGCCGAGCATGCTGAGGGCTTTCTTCACTGAGGCATGGACAAACCCGCCAGTAAGCACGGGGATCGGCGCAAGACCGGCCGTACCGCTCCTGGCAATGTCGGCGCCGTGCTCTTTGCCCCACCATTGCCGAGCGGCGCCGAGGGCGGTGAAGTTCGACATCGTGGCGCCGGTCGTCAGCACGCCGCTCCACCCAACCGGGAGCTGGAGGAGATCCTTGAGCCAGCCAATCGCGACCTGCTCGATCTTCGAGGCCAGGGGCGAGCTGACCCACAAACCGGCGTTGTTGTCGATGGTGGAGACGAACCAATCGGCGGCGATGGCGGCCGGCGTTGACCCTCCAGTTACAAAGTGAAAGAATCGCGGACCGCTCGAATTGGTAGCCGCCTCGAGTCCATCGGTCAGCAGTCGATTGATCGCCGCCAAACTACCGTTCCCGTTTTCCGGTAAGTCGCCCCCAAATCCAGCTGCGGCCTCGTCACGTCCCGCGCTGCCCCCCGCCGGCAGGTCATCGACGCCGGCCATATACTCGCGGGCCGTTTCGTAGACCTTCGCGAGGAGGGCATTCAGGCCTTCCCGATCAGCGAGCGGATCTGGCATAGGGGAAAGGCTATCGGGCGGACGCGGATCCAGCGTCGAGGAGCCACTCGGCGGCGTAGTGGGCAAAGGACGACCGAACGTAAAGGTGAAAGAGCTCATCATCGTGGCGCTCGATCACGACCTGGGCTTTCGCCAGCAGCGTTTGGGCGCAGCGACTGGGGCCGAACGTTCGCGCATCAAGATCGATAGGGACGCCGTGCGACAGCAGTTCGCGTGCTTTCGGACCACCGACCTCGAGCATCGTTCGATTGGCTGAGACATCGACGATCGAGCCGACGGTGCCGTTGAGGCCATCGCGGAGAGCCTGCCCCAGAATCTCCCGCTGGCCGTCGAGCCCCACGACCAGCCACTCGTCAGGGCCCAGCCAAAGGGCGCGGCGGTCATCGCGGGAAGTCGTCGTGTTGGGCACGACTGGCAGCGCGAAGCCAAGGGTCGACACGAGCCGCTGCATGGTGACGGCGTCGTTGGGGTCGGCTCGGAAATTGACCTGCGCGAGGTAAGGGACTTCACGTACCAGGATGTCGCCGCGAGTTGCCGCCGAGAGGGCGACAAACCGCTCCCCATAATCGGCGAGAGGGCTGCGCCGGACCGCCTCAGCTATCACGCCGCACGTTCTCCTTGTCGTAGAAAATCGGGTCGGTGATCGTGGCGGCGATGGTGTGTCCGTTGAGTGGCGCGTAGACGGTTGCGCCGATTCGTTCCCGTCCGCTCTGCAGCAAGGCGAGCGCGAAGGTCCGGCCGAGCGCCGCACTGCGATAGCTCGACGTAACGTGGCCGACCATGTTAGCTGGGACGGTGACGTTCGAGTCCAGGACCAGCTGCGCGCCCTCCGGCAAGAGCTCGTCTCGGTCGAGCGGCAGCAAGCCAACCAGGTGCCTGCGGTCGGGTCGGGCCGTATCGCTCCGCGAGTGTGACCGCTGGCCGATGAACGGCTTCTTCTTCGAAACGACCCAGCTCATGCCAAGGTCCTGTGGCGTCACTGTTCCGTCCGTCTCCTGGCCGCAGATGATGTAGCCCTTCTCGGCCCGAAGGACGTGCATCGCCTCGGTGCCGTACGGCATGATGCCGAGCGGTTCCCCGGCGAGCATCACCGCCTCCCACATCGCCAGGCCGTACCAACTCGGGGTCCAGAGTTCGTAGGCGAGCTCCCCGGAGAACGTGATCCGATGGAGGCGAACCGGGATCGCACCCGTCTCCGCCTCGCGAATCGCCATGAAGGGGAAGCTCTCCGCGCCAGATGCCAGGTGAGGAAAGAGGCTGTGGATGACATTCCGAGAGCGCGGACCGACGACGGCGATCGCGGCCCATTGGTCCGTCACGGATGTCAGTCGGACGCGGAGACTGGGCCACTCGTTTTGGAGCCATTCCTCCATCCAGTCGAGCACCACAGCGGCGCCGCCGGTAGTCGTCGTCGCCAGCCAGCGGTCGGTGTCGAGGTGCATCACGACGCCATCGTCGAAGACCATCCCGTCGGCTTTGCACATCAGGCCGTAACGGCACGAACCGATCTTCATGGTGTCGAACGCATTGGTGTAAATCCGGTTGAGGAACTCGAGGGAGTCGGGCCCCTGGATCTCAATCTTGCCGAGCGTCGAGACGTCCATCACGGCGACGTTCTCACGTGCCGCCCGGCACTCCCGGAGCACGGCGGAGTCCATGTCCTCGCCCGCTCCGGGGAAGTACCACGGTCGCTTCCACTGGCCGACGTTCTCGAAGACGGCGCTGTGGGCGACGTGCCACGGATGGATCGCGGTCAGCCGAATCGGATCGAAGAGATCGCCGCGATTTCGGCCGGCCATCAGTCCGAAGGAAATCGGCACGTAGGGTGGGCGAAACGTGGTCACGCCGACGGCGCCGACCGGTTGGCCGAGCTGCGCGGCGATGATGGCGGTCTCGTTGATCCCCGCCGTCTTGCCCTGGTCGCTGCCGGTGCCGATCGTGGTGAATCGCTTGACGTGCTCGACCGACCGCATGCCGGTTCCGAGCGCACGTCGAACATCGGCCACAGTGACGTCGCGCTCCAGGTCGACGAAATGGGTCGACCAGTCCTGTCCGTCACTCGGGACGACCCAATAGGGCATGATCGTGCCCTGACCGCGACCGCCGAGATCTCCGGCGGCCGCACCGACGACCTCAATGTCCGGGGGTGCGACGTCTGGCACGAAGCATGCCAGGCCCTCGTCATACCGAATCGGGCCCTGCGCCTGGCTGAAGAGATGAAGCGTCGGATTGAAGCCGCCCGAAACGCAGAGGAGATCACAATCAATCTCGCGTATCGACTCAGACCCAGTCAGCGAGCCTACGACCACGCTGCGCAGGCTTTCCTGCTGATCCCTCGTGTCGACGACGGCTTCGCCGGCCCGGACGTCGATGATGGCCTCGACGACGATGCCGGCGCGCATCAGGTCGGCCGCCACCACGTCGGTGCTGTCGTTGTTGGTGAAGATGACGGCGCGCTTGCCAGGCGCGACGCCGTAGCGATTGACGTAGGTCCGCGCGGCGGCGGCGAGCATGATTCCCGGCCGGTCGTTGTTGGCGAAGATGAGCGGCCGCTCGTGAGCGCCGGTGGCCAGCACGACGCGCCTGGCTCGGACCTGCCAGAGGCGGCCGCCGTTCTCCAAGCGCTGGGCGATCAGGACCAGGTTCCGGTCGTAGTGCCCGAAGGCGGTTGCCCGCGACAGCACCCGAACATCCGGCGCGGATTCCAGAGTGCCAATGCTGGCGCTGAGCCAGTCATTCCAGCCTGCGCTCAAGAGGCGGCCGCCCAGCTCGGGCTGCTCGTCGACCAGGATCACTCGGGCGCCCGTTAGGGCGGCATCCAACGCGGCCGTGATGCCCGCCCGGCCGCCACCGATGACCAGCACCTCGCAGTGCGCGTAGATCTTGTCGTAACGAGGGCCCCCACCCTGCCCTCCCCCAGAGGGGGAGGGAGAATCAAGTTGGAGCCGGCCGCGGCCGTTGAGGCCGATCGCCTCCAGGCCGTCGACGAGCTCGACCTGGGTGGCGCGGAGCATCGTCTCGTTGCCGACCTGGACGAGGGCGTTCGGTTCCTCGACGCCCGCGCTGAAGATGCCGCGAGGTCGTCCGTACGTCAGGCTGTGCGCGACCACGGCGAGGTCGTTTGCCAGCAGGGCGGAGGCGAGGGTGTCCCCTTCGTAGCCGCCATATCGGACGCCGTCGAACGTGAAGCGAATCGGCCGCGTCCGGTCGATCCGACCACCCGATGCCAGCCGGCTCATTGCGGCGTGATCTCGTGGGTGGCCGTATCGCGCACCAGGTTGAACCACCGCCGGCAGCCCGAGGTGTGGACCCACCGTGCGGCCATCTTGCCCTTCGGATTGGGTCGGTAGAAGAGAAATCGCGCCCAGGTCGTATCGTCCACACTCGCTGGATCCGGAGGGTAGGCGACCTGTGCCGAGCCGCCGTAGTTGAACTCGACGTCCTCGCGGTCGCCGCACCAGGGGCAAGGGATGAGCACGGCTAGTGCGCGACAGCGGCGGCGCCGTGTTCGTCGATCAGCGCGCCGGTGGTGAAGCGCTCGAGCGCGAACGGTGCGTTCAGCGGGTGCGGTCTGCCGTTGGCGATCGTATGCGCGTATACCCATCCGGCTCCGGGCGTCGCCTTGAAGCCGCCGGTGCCCCAGCCGCAATTGATGAAGAGGTTCTCAATTGGCGTCACTCCCATGATCGGAGAGGCATCGGGAGACACGTCGACGATGCCGGCCCAGGTGCGAAGCACGTGGGCGCGGCTGAATATCGGGAACAGCTCGCAGGCGGCCGCCAGCTGGTACTCGATGACGTTGGGCGAGCCGCGTTGCGCGTAGGAGTTGTAGGCGTCCATGCCGGCGCCCATCACGAGCTCGCCCTTGGGCGCCTGGCTGACGTAGACGTGCACGGCGTTCGACATCACGACGCAATTGAGGACCGGCTCGAGCAGCTCGGAGACGAGCGCCTGCAGCGGGTAGCTCTGGATCGGAAGGTCGAGGCCGATTATGTCCGCCAGTACCGAAGAATGACCCGCCGCGCAGAGCGCGACCTTGTCGGCCGCGATCGATCCGCGGTTCGTGTGCACCCCGCGAACGCGGTCGCCCTCGAGGTCGAACCCGATGACCTCGCAGTTCTGGATCAGGTCGACGCCCATCTCGTCCGCTTTGCGGGCGAAAGCCCAGGCGACGTAATCGTGCTTGGCGATACCGCCTCGCCGTTGCAGCGTCCCGCCGATGATGGGGTAGCGGACATCCGGCGAGGTATTGACGATCGGGCAAAAGGCCTTGACCTCCTCGACCGTGAGCCACTCGGCATCGATCCCGTTGAGCCGATTGGCGTTGACGCGCCGCATCGATTCGCGCTGGTCGCCGACGCTGTGCACCAGGCTAAGCACGCCGCGCTGGCTGAAGAGGATGTCGTAATCGAGCTCTTGGCCCAGCGATTCCCAGAGCTTGAGCGAGTGCTCGTAGATGGCGGCGCTCTCGTCCCAGAGGTAGTTGGAGCGGATCACCGTCGTATTCCGGGCCATGTTGCCACCGGCCAGCCAGCCCCGCTCGATGACGGCCACGTTCGTGATCCCATGATTCCTGGCGAGGTAATAGGCGGTGGCGAGTCCATGCCCACCGCCGCCGACGATGACGACGTCGTAGGCGCGCTTCGGTTCCGGATTTCGCCAGAGCCGATCGGGGTGCGGGTGTGGTTCGGCCATCCTCGTCGAGCCCATATATATAAAGGTATGGCCGAGGCAGCTCCTGATTGGTGGCAGACCGGGTTCGGGCCCGAATATCTCGCGCTCTACGACGCGTTCCTTACCGAGCGGACGCCGGTCGAGGTCGATCAGATTGAGGCCCTACTGCAGCTGCACCCCCCGCGACGAATCCTCGACCTACCCTGCGGCCAGGGGCGGCACGCGATCGAGCTCGCCCGGCGCGGTTACGACGTAACCGGTGTCGACCTGTCCCCGTACATGCTCGGGGTGGCCAGGGAGCGCGCCAAGGCGAGCGGCGTCCGGGTTCGCTGGCTCGCCGGCGACATGCGCGAACGGTTACCCGGCCAGGCGTTCGATGTCGTCATCAACCTCTTTACCAGCTTCGGTTACTTCGAGGACGAATCCGACGATCGCCGGGTGGTGCGCGCCGCCGCCTCCATGCTCGAGCCCGGTGGCCGGTTTCTCCTCGAGGTGATCAATGGGCAACGGGTAATGGCCAATTTCCAGGAGCGCGAATGGTTTACGGTCGGCCAGACGTCCGTCATGGAGCGGCGATCGCTTGATGTGCCGAGGCATCGAATGGTCGTGGAGCGGACGGTGAGCTCCAAGGACGGAGAGGAGACCAGCCTCCATGCGGTCCGACTCTACGGGGGTCCCGAGACAGAAACCATCTTGAGGGCGGCCGGCTTTGCGGGTGTCGAGCTTTACGGCGACTGGGACGGTACACGCCTCACGCCCCAGAGTCTCCGGGTGCTCGCCATCGGTACGATGCCGACATGAAGCTTCTGCTCGAAATCCTCATTTCAGCCTTCCTGCATCCGCTCGCCTATCTGCTCGCACTGGTCAACATCCTGGGGCGCGACGATCTCAGCGGAGGCCAAAAATTGCTCTGGGCCATCATCTGCATCGTTTGGGGCATTGGCCCGATCCTCTACATCCTGCTCGGCGACGGCGCCCTCTGGTAAGCCATCAGGCGACCCCCCGCAGCACGTTGGTCGCGCCCGCGATCTGAAGGGGACCAGCGCCAAGCTCCGCCTTGATGGCGCGCGTCGCCCGCTCGAGCAATGAAGCTCTCTCGCCCGGGGTGAGGCGTTCGAGCCGGATTGCCATCGACCACCAGCCGGCCGACATGTCGATGAAATGCTGCGGGCTGGCCCAGGTGGTCGACTCCTCGTAGCGCACGACCTCGGCCGTCCTGAAGCCGGCGTCCCTGGCCGTGGCCACAAACGCCCCGCCATCGTCAACGATCTGCCGCGTGGCGAACTGGTCGCGCGCCTTCGGCGCCGGCGGCAGCGCCCCACCGATGGCACGCTCGAGGATGGCCTGGGCCTCGCTCGGCGTCGATGGATCAACCGGCACGCTCGCCGCCATCCGAGCACCGGGTTTGAGGACGCGCCTGGTTTCCATCAGGGCGCGTCGGAGGTCGGGAACGAACTGCAAGCCGTGGCCGGAGACCGCGGCATCGAAGCTTTGATCGGGAAACCGAAGGTCCTCCATGTCCATCAGTTCGAAGGTGAGCGGGAGCCCGGGCGGAGTATCGCGCCGCGCCAGTTCGATCATGCCGGTCGCAAGATCGATCCCGACCACCTCACCGCCAGGCGAGACCGCTCTTGCGAGGGGATAGCTCAACGTTCCCGGACCGCAGGCCAGGTCGAGGATCCGCTGTCCCGGCCGGGGATCCACCCAGGCGATCACCGCGATCCGGCCACGCGCTTCGCCGCGGGCCATGACCTCGTCGAGCCGACGCTTGTAGGCGGCTGCGTGGCGGCTGAAGGTCCCCGGGTATAGATCCTTGGCGGCTGGCTGGTCCAAATAAGAAAGGGCGGGAGACGAGCTCCCGCCCTTCAGGATAGTCAGCCGTTAGTCGCCGTCGCCCTCGCCGGTGGTCTTGGGCGCCTCCTGGATCACAATGATCTGGATTGTTTCGGTGATCGTGATCAACACGGTCTGGCACGTGACCGTGATCGTGCCAGTCGAATGACCATCACCGAGGGCGATGATCGCGATCGTGTTGAACTCGCCGAGCTCGTTCTCTTCGTCCTGCGGCGTCACGAGCTTGAGGTTGGCAAATCGGGCTTCGTCGCTCTTGATGGCAGCGACGATCGGCGCGACGCTCCCGTGGATCTCCGAGTTCGCTGTGGCCAGCTGCGGCTGAACCTTGGCGGCGACCTTCGAGGTGGTGACGACCTGCGTCACCTGCGTCGTGCATGAGGACTCGGTCGCATTTAGCCTGGTGATCAGGGCATCACCGGCTTTCTTGACGGCCCCCACCAGCACGACCTTCGAATGCTCGTCGGCCGGTTGGATCACGGCGACCGTGTTGTGGTCGTCGTGCGAAACGATGATCAGAGTCGTGGGGACCGCGGCGACGGTCAGCACGCTGACCGCGGTCACGGTGATGATCCGTTCGCTGATCCAGGTGGTCAGGATCGTCAACATTACGTAGGGCCTCCTTGAGGATCGGGTCCTCTGGAAGAATGAACGTCGGGTAAGAGCCCGCCATCGACGCCCAACGGCGGCTGTTACCGGCTCGTACCGGGCAGGTCAAGCGCCGCGACGCCGGCGTTGGTGGCCCGTCACTCGCGGGCGTCCGCCGGCGGCCGGTTTGTGTTGACGCCTAAACTTGAGCGCGGCTATACTTCTGCGCAATATGGGCTCCAGGCAGAGGGGGTGCAATCCAGTTGTCGGAGATCAAGGTTCGCGAGAACGAGACCTTTGAGAGCGCCCTTCGCCGCTTCAACAAGAAGATCAAGCAGAACGGTGTCCTCTCGGAGGTCCGCCGTCGAGAGCACTACGAAAAGCCCAGCGTAAAGCGCAAAAAGAAGATCGCAGCGGCGCGCAAGCGGCGGGCTCGCACCACGTAATCCAGCCCGCCGAAAGGCAGAGGCGATCCTGGTAAAGACATGAGGCAGCGCGGCTCCTCAGCGATCGATCAACTCCGCCGGCGCGGGCGACTCTTCGCCCGCGACCTCCGGCTGGGGCATCTCGGCGCAGGCCGGCGCTGGCCGCCCTACGTCCGCTCCGCCGCGATCACGCTGGTGCTGGCGCTCGCCACCGCGCTGGTGGTGGCCCAGAACTTCCTGCCCAACCGGCTCAACCTCCATGCCGGCGACGTGGCCACCCAGGACGTGGCCGCGCCGCGCTCGGTCCACTACGAAAGCCAGACCAAGGGTGACGAGGCGAGGGCCGCCGCATCCGCCCAGGTTCCTGATCAGTTCGACGGACTGGTCAGCAGCCAACAGCGACAGGTGATCGATTCACTCGCGACCAAGGTGGCCGACCTGCGCGCATCGTCGAGCTCAGGGCCGGACCGTTCGGCACAGCTGAGTCTGCTGGAGCCGCAACTCAGCGATGCCCAGCGGCAGTACCTGCTGCAAGCGGACGAGGGCACGGTGGCCACGATCTTCAAGAACGCAGGCGACCTCCTCCAGCAGTTGGAGAGCAACGGCATCAAAGCAGGCACGCTGAACAGCGCGCGTGACACCGCCCAAACGCGAGCGGCCGCGCTTCACCTTGACGCCACCGGTGCCTCGGTGGTGACGACGCTGGTGAGCGCACACCTCAAGGTGAACTTCCTGCAAGCCGAAACTGATCTGAAGCGGCAGCAGGCGCGAGACGCGGTGCAGCCGGTCTTCGTCACCATTGGGCAGGGCCAGACGATCATCCGCTACGGGGATCAGGTCACGCCCTTCCAACTCGAAGAGGCACAGGCAGTTGGCCTGCTGGCGCCCACGACCGATTGGGCTCGCATTCTCGCCGTGTTCATGCTGGTCATCCTCCTGTTCGCGCTCGCGCTGGGATACCTGGGACAATTCCGACCCGCGATACTGCGCGATCCACGGCAACTCGCCACGCTCGGGGGTCTGATGCTGGTGCTGTTGATCGTCGCCAAGGTTGTGGTGCCGCTCAACCCCAACGCGCAATACATGGTGCCGATGGCGGCGGTGTCGATGCTGGTGGCTGCCTTGATGGACACCGGGCTCGGCATCATCGTGGCCCTCGCCGTGGGCTTGCTGACCGGCATCATCGCGGACAACGTCCTGCCGCTGACCCTCGTCGGCTTCCTGGGCGGCGCCATCGGGTCGATCTACGTCCATCGCCTCGAGCGGCTCGGCCAGTGGGTCACGGCCGGCATCCTTGTCGCCGGCGCCCAGTTCGTGACGCTGGTATCGCTCTCCTTGATCGAACGCCACCAGTCGCTCGACGAGATCCTGGCGATCGGCACGCTCGCCCTGGTCAACGGCCTGGTCTCGGCGCTGATCGCCGCCGGGTTGCTACCGTTCCTTGGAGAGATCACCCGGGTCATCACGCCCATGAAGCTGCTGGAGTTGATGACGCCCAACAACCCGCTGTTGAAGCGGCTGATGGTGAGCGCACCGGGCACCTACAACCACTCGATCGTGGCTGCGAACCTGGCCGAGACGGCCGCCGAGGCGGTCGGCGCCAACCCGGTGCTGGCGCGCGTCGGTTGCTACTTCCACGACATCGGCAAGATCCGCCGTCCGCACTTCTTCGTCGAGAACCAAGCGGACATCGGCAACATTCACGAGAACTTGTCGCCGACCACGAGCTCCGACATCCTCAACGCCCACGTCACCGAGGGCGTCGAGTTGCTCAAGCAATACCACTTCCCGACGGCGATTCGCGAAATCGTGCAGCAGCATCAGGGCACGACGGTGAAGCGCTACTTCTACCGCCAGGCGCTCGACCAGGGACTCGATGTTCGCGAAGACGACTTCCGCTACCCGGGCCCGCGGCCGCGGTCGAAGGAGGCGGCGATCGTGATGATTGCCGACACCATCGAGGCGTCGGCCCGAACTCTGAAGGATCGCAGCACCGAAGGGATCCGCGACCACGTCCACCGAATGATCCAGGGATTCACTCGGGACGGTCAGCTCGACGACTGCGACCTGTCCTTCCGTGACCTCCGCCTGGTGGAGGAGGCGATGTCGAACATGGTGGTCAGCATTTACCACGCCCGGATCGAGTACCCCGCGCCCGTGCAGGAGACGGCCAAGGCCGGCGAAGCGGTCGACACGACCGGAGGTGGCCACGACGGCACCCTCGACGCCGACGACAAGACCATTCCGTTGCCCAGGCCCGCGGCCCGGCCACGCCCCAGCCCCTCCTAGAGGCCCCCACACGGCCGTCCCCCGCAAGCGGGAGGGGCCCAGATACATGCAAATGACGGGGGGGCGTGAGCGCAATGTTGACGGCCTGATTTCGATATGTCTGCAGTGGTGCTTTCGGGCTCGGTTATCGTCCTTGCCTACGTGGCGGCGGCTGCCGTGATCATCCCCGCCATCTCGATGATCGGCTTCGGCAAGGTTCCCAAGTTCCTGCGGCGCGGCGAGGACCCCGGCAAGACGCGGACGAGGATGGAGGGTGGCGGGCTCTTCCTGATCGGCGCCTTCATCCTGACCGATGCGCTCGCCGCCGACCTCGGCCGGCGCTCAGAGGTTCCCCAGGATTGGATCCTGCTGGTCTGGGTGCTGCTGGCCGCGGGCCTGATCGGGATCCGCTACCTGGCGGGTCGGACCGACAGCGACTCGCGCAAGCCAACCGGGTAGCCGACCCGCGCCCCGGTTACGATACTGGCGTGCTCATCCAGATGAGCCGTTGGGGTCCGGCATCGCTGGCCGCCGGCGTGGATCTGGATGCGCTGGAGAAGGTCCTGCAGACGGGGGCGCGGATGCTCAAGGTCCCCGACGAGACGGTGACGGTGCTGACCCTCACCGGCGATGCGGATCTCAGGGAATACAACCGACGCTACCGAGGGCTCGACGAACCAACGGACGTGCTCGCATTCGCCGCGCAGGAAGATCCCGTCGACCAGCGCTTTCGGGCGCCCGCCGGGACCGAGCACTGGCTGGGTGACGTCGTGATCTCCTTGCCGCGCGCCCGCCAGCAGGCGCGCGAGGCGCATCACCCCATCAACGACGAGGTCCGCCTGCTCGCGGTGCACGGATTCCTGCACCTGCTTGGCTACGACCATGCCGAGCCAGACGAGGAAACCGCGATGACCGCCCTCACCAACCGCATCCTCGAGGCCGCCCCCTGACGCCGCGCTCCGACGCCGAGTTCGAAGCGGAACGGATTGGCAGCCCGGGCCGGGCGCGCCGCGTCGACCTCCGGCGGACGCTCTACAGCTTTCGTCACGCGGGCCGTGGCATCGCCTGGGCCCTGTCGACGCAGGCCAACCTCCGCGTCCACGTCACCGCGGCCCTGGTCGTCCTGGTTGCGGCAGTAGTGCTGCGCTTTTCGGTCATCGAGTTCGTCGGCCTCGTCCTCTGTTTCGCGGTCGTCATTGCTGCCGAACTCTTCAACACCGCGCTCGAAGTCCTGATCGATTACGCGTGGCCCGAGCACCACCCGATGATCGGTCGCGCCAAGGACGTCGCCGCCTCCGCCGTCCTGATGGCGGCCGCCGGGGCCGCAGTGGTCGGGATCCTCCTGTTCGCACGACACATCTTCCACCTCTCGTGACCTCCGCCGCCGAGGTGGTGAAGGGCGCACTCGCGGCATTGGAAGCTCGGGATTGGGACGGCTTCGCGAGCCGGCTGCACCCTGACGTCGTGCATCGAACGCCGGGCGTCCCCGAGCCAATCCTCGGACGCGACGCCTTCATCCTGCTCAGCCAGCAGGCGGTCGCTCGGGCGCCGGACGTGAGCTTCGACATCGAACGGGTGGTTACCGACGGTGACACGGTGGTTGTCGTCGGGGAGTGGACCTTTACCGGTCCGAACGGCAAAGTCCGCCAACCGTCGGTCAGCGTCATCGATCTCCAGGATGGCTTGATCTGGCGGGACCTGGAGTATCTCGGGCTCGCCACCTGAAATTCCGGATGGCCAGCGCAGTTACACAACCGTGACGGCGCGGATCGCGGTCATCGACGACGAGGCGCCTAACCGCTTCTACCTGCAGACGCTGCTCGGCAGCGCAGGCTTCGACGTGCAGGTGGCGGCCGGCGGGAACGAAGGCATCGCATTGGTGGAGAAGGAGCGCCCGGACCTGGTCCTGCTCGACCTGATGATGCCCGAGGTCGACGGCTACTCGGTGTGCGAGCGAATCCGTAAAGGGCCCGCGGGCGCCGGGACGCAGATCATCGTGCTGTCCGCCCTGGACGCGGTCGATGGGAAGATTCGCGCGCTCGAGCTTGGCGCTGATGACTACCTCGTGAAGCCGGTCGAGTCACGCGAGCTGATCACGCGCATCAAGGGGATGATCGATCGCGCCGATCGGATTCGGCAGCAGGGGTCGCAGGCGCGCGGGCGCCTGACCGTGGTCGTCGGCGCCAAAGGCGGGATCGGTACCAGCACGATCGCCATCAACCTGGCGGCGTCGCAAGCTGTCGGCAAGAGCCCGGAGGCGGTGGTGCTGGCGGATCTCGCCGTGCCGGTCGGGACGCTGGGCAGCATGCTGAACATCGAGGCGCCCGACCGCTGGGCCTGGGGCGAGGTGCTGGCCGACGGGGCGAGCGCCCACCGTCTCGGCAGCTACCTGATGCACAATCCGCAGGTTCCCTTTCGATTGCTGCCCGGTGTGCGTCGTGGCTCGCCGTACCGCGAGGTGCCGGCCGAGGCGCTCACCAAGTTCGCGACCACCCTGCGCGGTCTCGGAGAAGCGATTGTCGTCGACCTCGGCAACCAGCCGTCGCCATTCGCGCCGGCATTGCTTCGCGAGGCCGACGTGATTTGTATGGTGGTCGAGCCGGAAATCATTTGTGTCGAACTGACCGGGCCCTTCCTCGACCGGTTGCGGTCGACCGGCATCCTCAGCCATCGCATCCGGCTGGCGATCTCGAATCCGCATGGCAGCCTGCAGCTGAGCCGTACCGAGGTCGCGGCCGCCCTCAAGATGGAGGCGGCGGCGATGATCCTCTATCAACGCGATGAGTTCTCGGCGGCGAGCAAGCGTCGCCTGCCGATCGTGGTCCAGCAACCGCAGGGTCCGGCGGCGGTGCAATTCAAAGAGTTAGCGCAGGCACTGGCCGCCGTCTGATCACCGAAGTAAACTGAACCTATTCCAGCCGCTCCTACTGCCGTAGAGCCGCGCCGTCGCGCCGTTCTACAGGTCTCCGCTCTCCAGTACCCCGAATTCCGACGCTACTTCGCTGGGCAGGCGGTGTCGGTCGTGGGCACCTGGATGCAATCGGTGGCGGCCGCCTGGCTGGTGCTGCAACTCTCACACAACTCGGCCCTGGCCCTCGCGTTGTTTGGCGCCTTCAGTTATGGCCCGGTCCTCCTGTTCGGGCTCTACGCCGGCACGATCGTCGACCGATTCGCGCATCGCGATGTGCTGCTGCTGACGCAGGTCATCTCGCTGATCGGTGCGGTGCTCTATGCCGTCCTCACCGGGACGCACAACATCACGCTGCCAATCGTCATGGTGTTGGCCGCCGTCCTGGGCGTGAACCAGGCGCTGTATTTCCCAGCGCGCCAGGCGACCGTGCTCGAGATGGTGGGTCGTGGCGAGCTGGCCAGCGCGGTGGCGCTCAACTCGATCGCCTTCAACCTGGCTCGCGTCGTCGGCCCGGCACTGGGTGGCATCGTGATCGCGACGCTCGGCGTGGCCGCCTGTTTTTGGCTCAATGCCTTCAGCTACCTGGGCGTCATGATCGCGCTCCTCACGATTCGTCGAAGGCCGTTGACCGCCGGCCCGCCGCAGACGGCCATCCAGTTGATCGGTGAAGCCCTGCGCTATGTCGCGCGCACGCCCACGCTGGCTGGCCTCTTCCTCCTGCTTCTTATCGCCGGCACCTTCGGTGCCAATTTCAACCTGGTGCTCCCGCTCTTTACCCGCGTGGTCCTGCACGCCAACGCCGACACGCTCGGCTATCTCTTTGCCGCGCAGGGTCTCGGAGCATTGATCGGCGCCATCACGATGACGATCGCCAGTCGATTCCTGCTCGAGCCGCGACGAATCGTGCTTGGCGCGCTGCTCTTCGCCGCCATGGAGCTCGCCTTCGTGATCGTGCCCGGCTTCACCCAGGCGATCATCCTGTTGCTGGTGATCGGCTGGTCGTTCGCCGTCTACTCGATTGGGACCAACACCCTGGTGCAGCTGCGCGCGCCCGACCGCATGCAGGGCCGCATGGTCAGCCTCTACTCGATGCTCTTCATCGGCGTGACGCCGATCGGTAACGTCTTTGCCGCCATCGTCGCGCACTTCCTTGGGCCGTCGGCAGCCGTCTGGCTCGGCGGTGCGCTGACCGGCGCAGGTGGGCTGGGGGTGCTCGCCTACTTCATCACGAGGAGCGATTGAACTCGGTCATGGCGCGATCCACTCCGTGCTCGACCGTGAAAAGGACCGCGTCGGCGGTGCGACGGATGATCGCGGGGAGCTCGGTCTGCTCCTCGGCCGTAAACGGGCTCAAGACATAGTCGACGCCATCGCCCGGGGGGCGGCCGATGCCAACCCGAAACCGAATGAACGCTTTCGTGCCGAAGGCGCCAATCAGCGAGTCGATGCCGTGGTTGCCCGCGCTGCTGCCGCTTTTGCGGATGCGCAATCGCCCGAAGGGGTGGTCGAGGTCGTCGTGGATGACCAGCGTGCGCTCCAGCGGCACGTCGTATTTCGCGCGCAGCGCCTTGGCCGCAAGCCCCGACAGGTTCATCATCGTCTGCGGCTTGGCGAGCACCAACTCCCGCTCGCCGACTCGGATCCGTCCGACCAGCGATTTGGCGGCCTTGTCCGTGACCCGGGCGCCGAGGCGGCGCGCCAGCTCGTCGACGACCAGGAAGCCGAGGTTGTGTCGCGACCGCTCGTATTCCCGGCCGAGGTTGCCCAGGCCGATCACGAGCCAGCGATCGGAGGCCGGCGGCGCCGGCTTGCGGCGGAACATCGCCCCGTAGCGTAAAGCACCCAAAAGGGGATCCCCCGCGTCGCGTTGCATTGGGGCCAGCCGTGGACGCCCATGACCGTGTGATCGGCCTGCGATCGATCCGCGCCCGCCTTTGGGCCGCGGGCCTTGCCGCGCTGCTGGTCGCGATCGTCGCCTGGTTTTTGCCGGCCCAGCCGTACCAGGCCCCGTGGGCCTGGATCAGCTTCATCGGCATGTGCATCGTCGACGATTTTCTACTCGGCTCCCGGGAGGACGCGACCTGGGGCGAGCTACCGAAGATAGCGCTGCTGGCGGCGGTCATTGTCTTTCGGCGGCATCCGGAGCTCACGGTCCTGGTTGTCGTGGTTGCCGCGCCGCTCGGCAGCCTGCTCAAGGGTCAGAGCTGGCAAACCCAGCTGACGGCCACCGCGCAATGGGTCCTCGCCGCGGTCATCGGAGCGACGGCGCTTCGGCTGGTCGGGTTCGGCGACACCCCGCATTTCGTGGCCGCGACCGCCGCGCTGATGGTGGTCTACTTCGTCCTGGGACCGCTTCTCAGTGCCGTCGTCGAAGCCCGCCTGACGGCGACGGATTTCGCGCCAGTCTTTGCCGCCCATCGCAAGCTGGCCATTTCGCTCGAGCTGACGGCGGTCGGGCTCGCGCTCGCCTGGCGCACTCCCTCGCTGGAAACGGCCGCGTTAAAAGTGGCGGACGGCGCGCTGGTCGCCGTGGCCGGCCTCTTCGCCGGCTACCTTCTCGGCGGCCGATCGAGTCGCGTGTTTGCCGGCGGCGCGCCGGTACCGCTGCGACCCCTGCTGGCGGCCGGCGCGTTGCTGCTGATCAGCGGGCAGCTGCCCTTACCACTCTCGTGGCTCATTCCCCTGGGCCTCGCCGTGGTCGCCGGCATCTGGTCGGTCTGGCGACGGATCTGGCCGGTGGCATGCGGCGCGCTTGGGGCGTACTGCAACGAAATCGTCCGGGCCGCCAACGATGGTCGCATGCCAGTGGACGGGCAGGGGGTGATCGCCGACCTTGGCAACCGGGCGAACGCCTACGTCGTTGCCGAGGCGCATACCAACTTCGCCTGGTTGGACGATCGCTTCCACCTGCCGGCGCCTTTTCCGGGGATCGCCAGCGCGGGCGACATCCTGATCGCGATCGCGATGGCGTGGTTGGTCGCGAGCCTGATGCTGCGCCGCCCTACGGAGGGCGTGTCGGAGCAGGCGACCGGCGACGCGACCGCGCCGGCGGCCGAGGCCGAAGCCGCCGCGTAACCCGACGGTCTCTGGGGATCACGGCGAGCCACGGGATCGGGGGCGTCGTTGGTCACGATGGCCCTTGCGTGAGGCGACGGGTCATGGTTCCGTGGTGCACGGATGGGGATCTGGCTGTTGCTCCTCGCGCTGCTCGGCCCGCTTGCCTCGGGATGGGGCCTTCCCGCCACCGGATCAGCGGCGCAACCGGTGGAGGTTTACGAACTGGTCCGGCCGGCGCCGGCGCCGCCCGTCATCAAGGCCCACTCGGCCATCCTGATCGATCTCGACAAGGGCGGGGTGCTCTACCAGCTCGATGCGCATGGGCGGCGTGCCCCGGCCAGCCTGTTGAAGGTGGCGACCGCGCTGGTGGCGCTCGAGCACCTGGGACTCGACCAGCTGGTCGCGGTGCCGGCGTCGATCAATCAGCTGCCCTGGGATTCGACGCGCATGGGACTCCGCGCAGGCGAGCGTCTGACCGTCCGCGAGCTGCTCTACGGGCTGTTTCTGAATTCGGGGAATGATGCCGCGGTCACCCTCGCGGAGGCGGCCATGCCACGCGCGACCTTCATGGCGCTGATGAATGCGAAGGCGGCGCAGCTCGGCCTGGTCGACACCCACTTCGTCAATCCCATCGGGCTCGACGACCCGGGTCAATACACCTCGGCGGCCGACCTGGCCAGGATGTCGCTCGAGCTGACCACGCGCTTTCCGGTGATTGCGGCGATCGCCTCGACGCCCAGCCTGACGCTTCCCGCGACCGCGACCCATCACGCGTACGCGCTGTACAACCTGAACCAGCTAATCCGGACCTATCCCGGAGCGACTGGACTGAAGACGGGCTGGACCGGGCGCGCAGGGGGTTGCCTGATCGCGACAGCTACTCGAGGCGGGCGCCATCTGCTGGTGGTGGTGATGGGGTCGCCCTCAATCTTCAGCGAGGCGGCGTTGCTGCTCGACTACGGCTTTGCGACGTAGATTCGAGGGGTTTGACGCTACGGAACCGATGGTAAGCTGACCTGCGAACGCCCCGGCTTGGTGCCGAGGGCGCATTTTTGCATGGTTCGATTTCGATGACCGACACGCTGTTCGAATTGATCGACCGCCTCCCGGCCCGTGGCCGGCTGGAGGGATGGTGGAACGCGCCTATCGGCCGGCTGGAGGCGCACGGGGTGCCATCGAGCGCGCTGCCAGTCTTTGCGGCCTGGCTCGCGATGCGCGCGCAGCGGCCGGTACTCGCGCTGGTGTCCGACCCCGAGGGGTCGTTCCAGGAGGCGGGCGCGTGGTTCCGCGACGATGTGCGCACGGTCGTGTTCCCCGCGGTGGAAACGCTCGCCTTCGATCGCCTCGCGCCCGATGAGGAAACGGTCCGGCGCCGGCTGGAGGCGATCGACGCACTCGGCCACGGCGGGCCGGTCGTCTGCTTTACCTCCTGGGCCGCGATGACCCGGCCGACACTCGCGCCCGAGGCCCTGAACGCGTGGAGCTTCACGCTGACGCCGGGTGAAACCTACTCGCTCGATGACTTGCTACACCGGCTGACGACGCTCGGGTACCGTCGTGAGCCGTTGGCGCAGGGACGCGGCGAGTTCAGTCTGCGCGGTGGCATCCTCGACATCTTTCCGCCCGACCGGCGGCGTCCGCTCCGCGCCGAGTTCTTTGGCGACGAGATCGAGTCACTTCGCGAGTTCGAGGTCGAATCGCAGGGCTCGGTGGGCAGCGTCGCGACGGCGCGGATTCTTCCGGCGGCGGAACTCGTCCTGACCGCCGACTCGGTTGCCGCGGCCGATGCCGCCTTGCGCCAACTCGATTTCAGCAACGCGCTGCCGGAGGTGCGCGACCAATGGCTGGCGGACGTCGAGCGACTCCGCTCGGGCGCGTACTTCGACGGCATCGAGGGCTTTCAGGCCTACCTCGATCCGGCGCAGCCGACGTTGTTGAATCACCTACCGGGTGATGCGCTGGTCGTGTCGATGGACGGACCACGATCGCTGGCACAAGCCGAGCAGCGCGAGAAGGAAATGCAGGAGCTGGTCGGGGTCGAGATCGACCGCGGCGAGCTCCCCCAGGGGCTGCGTTCGGGGTTGGTCGAAATCAAAAGCCTGCGCGACGCGGTCGGTCGCTGGCGGCGCCTCGAGATCGCGCGGGGCGCCGACCTCGGCACCATCGACCTCGGCTTCGAGGCGGTCGATGCCTACGCCGGACGCATCGATGCGTTCTCCGACCGGGTCCGGACCGATGCGCGGGCGAAATCGCGCGTGCTGATCGTGACGCAGCAGGAGGGGAGGCTTCGCGAACTGCTCGAAGATCGTGATGTCTATCCGGCCGGTGGCGTCTTTGTCTGGTCGCAAACCCCACTGTCCCCAGGGTTGGTCGTACTGGGCAACCAGCCGGTGGCGCAGGGCTTTCGCCTCCCATCGCAGCAGCTGGAGGTCTATGGCGATACCGATCTCTTCGGCGGATTGCGCCAGCGCGTCCGCCGCGGCGTCGTGCGCGCGCGCTCGGCCACCTGGGACCTGGAGTTCGAGCCGGGCGACCTGATCGTCCACGTCGACCATGGCATCGGTCGCTTCACCGGGATGCGGTTGATGGGCGAAGACGGGCAGGAGCGCGAGTACATGCAGCTCGAATACGCGGACGGCGACAAGCTGTTCGTGCCGGTCGAGCATCTGGATCGCGTTCAGAAATACGTCGGCGGCGGTGATGCAGCCCCGAGGTTGCAGCGTCTCGGTTCCGGCGACTGGGATCGAGCCAAGCGCAAGGTGCGCGAGTCCGTCGAGGCGGTCGCCCACGACCTGCTCGACCTCTACTCCAAGCGACAGCTGGTCGAAGGCCACGCCTTTTCCGAGGACGGGCCGTGGCAGCAGGAGCTCGAGCAATCTTTTCCCTACGACGAGACGCCGGACCAGATCCGCGTCATGCAGGAGATCAAGGCCGACATGGAGGACTCGCGTCCGATGGATCGGCTACTCTGCGGCGACGTCGGCTTCGGCAAGACGGAGCTGGCCGTGCGCGCCGCCTTCAAGGCGGTGATGGACGGCAAGCAGGTCGCGATCCTCGTGCCGACCACGGTCCTTGCCCAGCAGCATTTCCTGACCTTCGGCGAACGGTTCCAGTCCTTCCCGGTCAAGGTCGATATGCTCTCGCGTTTTCGCTCCGATGCCGAGGCAACCGACATCCTTCGCCGGCTGCAAATCGGCGAGATCGATGTCGTGATCGGTACCCATCGCCTGCTGCAGAAAGACGTGCGCTTCAAGGACCTGGGGCTGGTCATCCTCGACGAGGAGCAGCGATTCGGGGTGATGCAGAAGGAGAAGCTCAAGCAACTGCGGGCGTCGGTGGACGTGCTCTCACTGTCGGCGACGCCGATCCCTCGCACCCTGCACATGGCGCTCGCCGGCATCCGCGATCTCTCCGTCATCCAGACGCCGCCGGAAGAACGGCTGCCGATCAA